>Ga0129306_1000766_pt1 | contig 44736 bp, 46 predicted proteins | sample P827metagenome_FD_94438 | JGI IMG/M metagenome (GOLD analysis project Ga0129306, IMG submission 94438) | Capybara group fecal microbial communities from Wisconsin, USA - P827 metagenome | ecosystem: Host-associated > Mammals > Digestive system > Large intestine > Fecal | place: USA: Wisconsin... | reverse complement strand
TGACTGGAATGCTTCGATTATTTCTACCTTTTTTTCTGCTGTGAATTTTAGTCTGGACATAAATATATCCTCCCAAAGTAGATTGGATATTTCCATGGTCTACTTTGGGAGGATCATATCACTGAGACGGTCCTCTTTTTATTATCGTGTCAGCAGCTTCTTCATGCCCTCCTCCAGGCCGTCCACCGTCAGGGGGAACATGGGGAAGACCCGGGCGATGGCGTCATAGGTCTGGGTCCAGTACTCCCCCCACTGGGGCCGCTGGCTGGGGTTGAGCCAGATGGCATTCTGATACCGGCTCCGGAACAGGCGCAGCCAGTCCAGGCCGGACTGGGGGCCCTCGCCGCTGTTGTTCCGGCCGTAGTAGCCCCCCATCAGCTCGTAGGGCGCCATCTGGGCGTCCCCCACGAAGATCACCTTCCAGTCGCTGGCGATGTTGGACAGCACCCAGTCGGTGGTCACGCTGTTCCGGCTCATGAGCAGGGGGTCATTGTACAGCCGGCCATAGACGCAGTTGTGGAAGTAGTACACCCGCAGGTCCTTGAAGTGGCCCGATTTGCTCACCGCCTGGAACAGGGCGGAGCACAGCTGGGAGTAATACTCCATGGACCCTCCCGAGTCCATGAGCAGCAGCACCTTGACGGTGTTCTCCCTTGGCCGCTTGTACCGGACCTTCAGCAGACCGCCGTTCTCCGCCGTGTCCTGAATGGTGTTGTCCACGTCGAACTCGGTGGGGGGGAGGTCCACCAGACCGGAGAACTGCCGCAGCTTCCGCAGCGCCACCTGAAACTGGCGGGTGTCCAGGGTGTTGTCCCGGCGGAAGTCCCGAAACTTCCGCTCCCCGGCCACCCGGAAGGCCCGCTTGTACATGGACTGGCCTCCCACCCGGATGCCCTTGGGGGACAGGCCGGAGTTGCCGAAGGTGGACATGCCGTGGGTGCCCACCCAGTAGTTGCCCCCGTTGTGCTCCTCGTTCTGCTCCTCCATGCGCTCTTTCAGCATCCGCTCGATCTCTTCCTCGGACAGGCCCATGTTCTTCAGGGCCTGCTCCTCGTCCCAGTTGGCGTAGTCGTTGAGCACGTCGGGCCGGTCCAGCCAGTCCAGCAGCTCCTGGGACACCTCCTGCTGGAAGGGAACATCCCGGAAGTACTCCAGAAAGGCGCGGTCAAAGCGGTCAAAGTCCGCCTCGCTCTTCACCAGCAGACAGCGGCACAGGTGGTAAAACCCGGTGAAGCTGGACCCGTGGAGTCCCTTGTCCAGGGCCTCCATCAGGGACATCCACTCGGTGAGGGACACCTTCAGGCCGTTTTTCCGCAGGAGATAGAGAAAATCCTCAAACATATCTTATCTCCAGTTGCGCCGCAGGGCGTCCATATCCTCGTTCTTTTTCAGCAGGACCCCCAGATAGGGGACCTCCTTCACGATCCGCTTGGGGTCCACGCCCCCGTGGACCAGAGCCTGGATCCAGTCGATAATCTCGCTGGTGGAGGGCTTTTTCTTGATCTGGGGCAGCTGGCGGATCTTGTAAAAGGCCTCCAGCACCTGGGTCAGCAGCTTGTCGTCCAGGTCGGGGAAGTGGACCCGGACGATCTCCGCCATCAGCTCCTTGTCGGGGAACTCAATATAGTGGAAGACGCACCGGCGCAGGAAGGCGTCGGGCAGTTCCTTTTCCGCGTTGGAGGTGATGATGACCACGGGGCGGTGATTGGCCTTGACGGTGCGGCCCGTCTCCGGAATGTGGAACTCCATCCGGTCCAGCTCCCACAGCAGGTCGTTGGGGAACTCCAGGTCCGCCTTGTCGATCTCGTCGATGAGCAGGATGACCTGCTCTTCGTCGGTGAAGGCCTCGCCCAGCTTGCCCAGCTTGACGTATTTCTCGATGTCGTCCACGCCCTCGCCGCCGAACTGGCTGTCGTACAGGCGCTGGACCACGTCGTAGACGTACAGGCCGTCCTGGGCCTTGGTGGTGGACTTGATATTCCAGATGATGAGCTTCTTGCCCAGAGCGGCGGCGATGGCCTCGGCCAGCATGGTCTTGCCGGTGCCCGGTTCGCCCTTGATGAGCAGGGGCTTCTGGAGCACCATGGCGATGTTCACCGCCCGCATCAGTTCTTCCGACGCCACATAGTTCTGACTGCCTTTAAATTCGTTCATACTGCGATCCTCCGGAAATATTTGTTCATGTTCCGCATTTTAACGGCTTTTGCCCAAAAAGGCAACCCTTTTCCCGGGAAAAACAGGCGCTCACCTTGCCAAAGCCCTCCGCCTTTGGTACAATGGTCCAAAAAACGGGGGTTTGTCCCCGGGAAAGGCGGCTGTTATGGAGGCCTTTGCCATTGGACTGTTCGCGGTGGCGGTGCTGGGGATCCCCATCGCCATCCTGCTGCTCAACGACTACGGAAAGAAGCGGGGGTGCGGCCGGGGCTGCGCCGACTGCGGCAACCGGGAGATCTGCCACGGGACCAAAAAACAGAAGCAACAGGAGAAATAACCATGATCCGTACCATTTTATGGGATATCGATGGCACGCTGCTGGACTTTCTGGCGGCGGAGAAGGCGGCCATCCGGGCCTGCTTCGCCCAATTCGGTCTGGGGGACTGCTCCGACGAACAGATCGCCCGGTACTCCGCCATCAACCAGAGCTACTGGCGGCGGCTGGAAAACGGAGAGATCACCAAGGCCCAGGTGCTGGTGGGCCGGTTTGAGGAATTTTTTGCCGGGGAGGGCCTGGACCCCGCTCTGGCCGTCCCCTTCAACGAGACCTATCAGGTACGGCTGGGGGACACGGTGTGCTTTATGGACCGGTCCTACGAGCTGGTCTCCCGGCTGCGGGGCCGGGTGCGGCAGTACGCCGTCACCAACGGCACCCGGGTCGCCCAGGAGCGGAAGCTGAAAAAGTCCGGGCTGGGGGAGCTGTTCGACGGGGTGTTTATCTCGGAGCTGGTAGGGGCGGAGAAGCCCAGCCCCGCCTTCTTCGGCTATGTGTTTGACCACATCGGCCCGGTGGAAAAACCGGAGGTCCTCATGGTGGGGGACTCCCTCACCAGCGACATGCGGGGCGGGATCCAGGCGGGCATCCCCTGCTGCTGGTACAACCCAAAGGGCCTGCCCCTTCCGGAGGGGATGGCGCCGGACTATGTCATCCACGATCTGAACCAGGTGGAGGAAATCCTGTCCCGGTCCTGACAAAACGCTCGAAAAAGTGGCAAAGCCACTTTTTCGAGCGAACTCTATTCCGCCGCCTGCGGGCGGCGGAACTCCTTGCAGGAGGGCTTTTCAACAAGCTGCGGCGGTCATGCTCCAATGACCGCCGTTTTTTTGCCGCAAAAGCCGGTGCGGCCCTATGGGGTTGCCCGCCCAAAACTCCCCCTTGACTTTACCGTCCTACAAGTGTAAGATGTAGCTATACTACACATGTAGGACAGGAGGGTTTCACATGAAACTATCAGAAGCGGAATGGGCGGTGCTGGACGTGCTCTGGACCGGGGAGCGGTTTGCCCTGGGGGAGCTCACCGACGCCCTGCGGCCGGTGAAGGGCTGGAGCAAGAACACAGTATACACCTATCTGACCCGGATGGAGGGGAAGGGGCTGGTGTCCATCGACCGCAGCCACCCCAAGCCCTATGCCGCGGCGGTAAGCCGGGAGCGGTGCGCCCAAAAGGAGCGTGAGGAGCTACTGTCCAAGGTCTACGGCGGGGCGGCGGGGGACCTGATCGCCGCCTTTTTGAAGGACTCCTCCCTGTCCCGCCAGGAGGCAGAGCGGCTAAGGCAGATGCTGGACGACATGGAGGTGTGACCGTGAACAATATCTGGGGGTTTCTCCTCCAAACTCTCTCGCTGTCCCTGACGGCGGTCCTGCTGCTGGCGGTAAAGTGGCTGCTGGCGGACAAATTGTCCCCCCGGTGGCAGTACGGGGTGTGGTCCATCCTGGCCCTCCGGGCCCTGATCCCGGCAGGGACGGCAAGGAGCCTTCTGCCCGCCCTGCCTCTCTGGCTGGAGACCTGGAAGGGCATGGCGGAGCGCGGCTTAAATTCCGCCTACTCCGCCGTCTACCAGCCCATCCATCTGGACCATGTGTTCCCCGTCCTGTCCGGGCGGCCCGCCAGCTTCACCGACTGGTTGTTGGTCCTCTACGCCGCCGGGGTGGTCCTGTCCCTGGCTTGGTACCTGCTCTCCTACCTCCGTCTGCGGCTGCTGTTGGCCCGGGGCACTCCCGCCGGACCTGAACTGCAGGAACAGCTGGCCCGGGTGGGGGAGCGGTACGGCCTGAAACCCTGTCGGACGGTCCAGGTCCGGGGCCTGCCCTCTGCCTTTGTGTGCGGCGTGGTGCGCCCGGTGCTGGCGGTCCCTGACGGGGAAGGGGTGGACGATAAAGTCCTCCTCCACGAACTGCTTCACTTGAACCACCACGACGCCCTCCAGAGCCTCGGCTGGGCCTTTCTCCGGTCCCTCCACTGGTGCAACCCCTTCCTGTGGTACGCCTTCGACCGGGTGGGCAACGACATGGAGTCCCTGTGCGACCAGCGGGTGCTGGAGCGGCTGGAGGGGGAGGAGCGGCGGGAATACGGCAAGATCCTTCTCTCCATGGCCAATGACCGCTACCCCCGGGCCCCCGGCACCACCTCCCTCTCCAACGGAGGGAAGAACATCGCCCGGCGCATCGCCGCCATCGTCCGGTTCAAAAAGTACCCCCGGGGGATGGCCCTGGTGTCGGTGTGCGCGGTGGTGGTGCTGGCCAGCCCCGCCCTTTGGGGGACGGCGGCGGCCTACGGATTTTCGGATTTTTCCCCAGGTTTCATACGGGAGCTGGACCGGGCCATGGCTATGGCCCGGATCAACCGCTGCACCACTCTGGCCGGAGCTCTGGACACCTACGCCAAGGGGCTGATCGAGGCCAACGGCATCTACATTGCCGCGGCTTCCCCGCTGTCCAGACACCAGGAGCTGGAGGCGGAGATGCGGTATAGCGTGGAATCAGAGGGCTGGGTGGCCTACCACCTGGACCGGGGTCCCTGGCTGGACGGCATGGATAAAAATGGCGGTTACACCATCTACGACATTACCCCGGCGGGCGATGGCAGGTTCCACGCCTGGCTGGAGTTCCCTGTCAGCTATTTTCTCGCCGAGAGCGGAAAAGGCGGTGTCAAGGACGAGAACGGGGAAACCCTGCGCGGCTCCGTTCTGGTCCCGGTCTACATCTGGCAGGAGGACGGCTGGGTGGTAGAGGAAGCGGGGGAGCGGATTTGCTCCTACCGGGGCTACGGCCAGACCCAATATTACGGTGACGCCATCCCCTGGCTCCGGGAGCTGACCGCCCAGACCCAGTGGGGGACAGTCACCATCCAGAACCGGACGGTCTATACCATCGACAATCAGACTCAGACCGACAGCTTCTTCGGCTGGACCTCCTTCAGCCTGACGCCCAGGGTGGACGCCCAATTCAAGGAGGCCCTGACCTGGGTCCATTACAGCTATTCCTGTCTGGAAAACACCGTGGGCCATCAGCCTCAAACATCCATCGGCATCATGGTGGCGGAGCTGGACGACCCGGACCAGGAGGTGGAGTTCCCGCAAGAGTACCTGGGCGGCTATGGGGGCGGAAGCAGCTCCGACGGCTTTTCCTGGGACAGCCTTCTCATTGGCGGCGGGGACCAGAACTATGAAGTGGCCGGCGGCAGCGGGGACTATGCCCACGATTTGGAGAACAACCCCGCCCCCCTCCATCCGGCCTACCGGGTGCGGCTGTTCTGGGATGGGGAAATGGTGGAAGAACTGACCTTGACGGAGGAAGACGCCCTATGAACGAGGAGAACAAGATGAACCTGTGTCAGGCGGTGAAGCACATCGCCTGGGGATATGTGCTTCTTCACTTCAACATCAACCTGGGGCCCCTCAACGTGCTGCCCAACTGGGCGGGATACCTGCTGATGGTGGGGGCCCTGCCCGCCCTGTCCGAAGAGGAATCCTCCGCCTCCCTCCTGCGGCCCCTGGGCCTGCTGCTGGCGGGGTGGGAGGGGCTGTGCTGGGCCATGGCCCTCTTTGGGCGGGACCCAAATTTCCAGTTTTTATCGGCGCTGGTCACGGTGATCGCCCTCTACTTCCATTTCCAGCTTTTGACCGATCTGGCCATTGCCGCCCGGAACCACCAATGTTCCCAGGAGAAACGCATTCTCCATCTTCGGACGGTGCAGACCCTGCTGACCACCCTGCTGGCTCTGCCCTTCCCCTTGGAGCGGTATGAAGCCCTGGTCATGGTGGTCTCCCTGGTCTTTATGGCGGTGGCGGTCTGGATCTGCATGGTACTTTTCTCCCTGCGGTCCTCCCTTCAGGAGAGCCAGTACGAAAATCCGCCCCCTGCGGCGATCCCATAATTGAACTTTTCATAAAAAAGGCCGCCCTGCCGGGCGGCCTTTTTATGGTTGATCGCGGAGCTTATTCCTCCACCAGGACCACCGGGGCCCCGGGGGCGTTGCGGCCGATGGAGTCGATGCCGTTGAGGCAGCTGGCCTTGGCCTTGTAGCCTTCGCCGACGGCGATGATCTCGCCGTTTTTGGCCTTCAGACGGAAACGGAATTCGCCGGCCTTGTCCTTGTAGACCTCGTACTTGGGATGGGTCAGAGCCTCAAAGCCATCCTTGGTCTGGTCCTCCACATGGGCGGCGCAGTTCTTGCGGACGCTCTCCACGCCGTTCTTGCAGCTGTCCAGACTGGAATAGGTCTCGCTGGTGGCAATGATCTGTCCGTTGGTCGCCATCAGATTGAACCGAAAGCTTCCATTCTTGGTCTGCCTGATCTCAAACCTGTTTGCCATACCGTTCTCCCTCTTTCTGTCTATTTTTTGGCCCTTCGGGGCGTTCATACAAAACATGGGATGTGGTGCGTGCACTGGGCTGGGAATGGTTCGTCTGGTTTGGGTCACTTGAATTTTTGACTTTCCGCCACCGCCAATTCGTCGCAGCGGTTATTATGGGGATTCTCCGCGTGGCCCTGCGTCGTCGCAAAGTCCGTTTTCATTCGGAACGCCCTATCGGGCATTCCTCATTTCACTTCCTTGCTCCTCCTTTCCCATTTGCACCCGCTTCGCTGGGCTGCAAATGGGCCCCCTGGTTTGGGTCAAGGGCCTTGGTCATCTGTACTTCTGACTTTCTGCCACCGCCAATTCGTCGCAGCGGTTATTATAGGGATTCTCCGCGTGGCCCTTGACCCAGTGGAGGTTGACCGTGTGGTAGTCGCACAGGTCCAGCAGCTTCCCCCACAGGTCGGGATTCAGAGCGGGCTTCTTGTCGCTCTTCACCCAGCCCCTGGCCCGCCAGCCCTTGGCCCAGCCCTTGCCAAGGCCGTCGATGACATATTTGGAGTCAGAGTACAGCTCCACCACGCAGGGCTCCTTCAGGGCCTCCAGGGCGGTGATGACTCCGGTGAGCTCCATGCGGTTGTTGGTGGTCTGTCTCTCGCCACCGGACAGTTCTTTCTTGTGGGGGCCGTACATGAGGATGGCGCCCCAGCCGCCGGGGCCTGGATTTCCGGAGCAGGCTCCGTCGGTGTAAATGGTGACAGTTTTCATGGAATTCCTCGTTTACAGGTTCTTTACGATCTCCTGCCGCTTCTGCTTATACTCCTGGTCGGTGAGCAGACCGGCCCCCTTCAGGGTCTCCAGCTGTTCCAGGCGCTGTTTGGGGCTCAAAGCCGTGGAGGAGATATGGTCGTGGGACTGGGGTGAGGGGGCCTCTCCCTGTGCGGGATCGTCCTCCTCGATGTGGATCTCCGGACCGGCGTAATTTTTTCCAAAGGCCTGGTAGCCGTTCATGACGGTGATAGCCACGGCGGCCAGAGTCCATAGGATGCCAAAGGGACCGAAGACGGGAATGACCACAAACAGGCCGATGAGAATGAAGACGCCTCCCCACACTACACCAAAAGCGCCCTGGGCCTTACTGGGCCGGTAGGTAACTCGTTTTTTCATGGGGCCTCCTTTTTATGGACGGGCGGCCGCTTAGGGCCGCCCCTGGGACTTAGTTCTCCTCGGGAGTCTCGTCCGCTTCCGGGGTTTGGGTCTCCTCGCCCTCTTCCCGGTCTGCCAGGGCCAGGGAGATGACCCGGTCGCCCTCCTCCTTGAAGCGCATGACAATGACGCCCTGGGTGGCCCGGTTGGCGGTCTCCTTGATGGTGTCCACATGGGTGCGGATGAGGATGCCGCTCTGGGTGACCAGCAGCAGGTCCTCGGAGCCGTCCACTACCTTGATGCCCACGATCTTCCCGGTCTTTTCGGTGACCATATAGTTCTTGATGCCGATGCCGCCGCGGTTGGTGATCCGGTACTCCTCCACGGGGGTGCGCTTGCCGTAGCCCTTCTCGGTGATGGTGAGGACTCCCTTGCCGGGGATGGCCCGGGCGGCGCCCACCACATAGTCCCCCTCCCGGAGGCGGATGCCCCGGACGCCCACAGCCTCGCGGCCCATGGGCCGGACGTCGTTCTCGTCAAAGCAGACGGCCATGCCGTCGTGGGTGGCGATGAGGATCTTCTGCTTGCCGTCGGTCTCCCGGACGGAGATGAGCTGGTCCCCCTCGTCCAGAGTCAGAGCCCGGATGCCGTTTTGCCGGATGTTCTTCAGCGCCGTGACGGGCAGCCGCTTGACGGTGCCGTTCCGGGTAAACATCATCAAAAACAGGTCCTCATTGTCGATGGACCGGGTGTGGATCATGGTCTGGACCCGCTCGTTCTGCTCCACCTGGAGGATGTTGACGATGTTGGTGCCCTTGGCGGTCTTGCCCGACTCGGGGATCTGGTAGCCCTTCTTCCGGTAGACCTTGCCCGTGTCGGTGAAGAAGAACAGGTAGTCGTGGGTGGAGGCGGTGAACACGTCGGCCACGCAGTCCTCCTCCCGGGTGGTGATGCCCTTCTTGCCCATGCCACCCTTGGACTGGGCGGTATATTCGCTGACGGGGGTGCGCTTGATATAGCCCGCCTGGGTCAGGGTGAAGACGCACTGCTCCTCCTCGATCAGGTCCTCAATGTCGATATCATCCTCCACAAAGCCGATCTCGGTCTTGCGGTCGTCACCGTATTTGTCCCGGATCTCGGTCAGCTCGTCCTTCAGCACGCCCCGGAGCATAGTCTCGTCGGACAGCAGCTGGTCGTAGTAAGCGATCTTCTTCTGCAGCTCCTCGTACTCGGCCTCCAGCTTTTCCCGGTCCAGTCCCTGGAGGGCCTTCAGCCGCATGTCCAGAATGGCCTGGGCCTGGATGTCGTCCAGACCGAAGCGGGCCATCAGCTTCTCCTTGGCGTCGTCATAGCTGGAGCGGATGATACGAATGACCTCGTCGATGTTGTCCTGGGCGATGAGCAGGCCCTTCAGCAGGTGGGCCCGCTCCTGGGCCTTCCGGCGGTCATAGATGGTGCGGCGGGTGATGACCTGCTCCTGGAAGGCAATATACTCGTCCAGGATCTGCCGCAGGGACAGGGTCTTGGGCTGCTTCTGGTCGTTGACCAGGGCCAGCATGACGATGGCAAAGGTAGTCTGCATCTGGGTCTGGGCGAAGAGCCGGTTGAGCACCACCTGGGGATTGGCGTCCTTTTTCAGCTCAATGACGATCCGCATACCCTTTTTGCCGTCGGACTCGTCCCGCAGGCCGGAGATCCCCTCCAGCCGCTTGTCCTTTACCTGATCGGCAATGTTTTCCACCAGGCGGGATTTGTTCACCTGATAGGGCAGCTCGGTGACCACGATACGGGTGCGGCCATTGCCGAACTCCTCCATCTCGGTACGGGCGCGGACCCGGATGTGCCCCTTGCCGGTGGCGTAGGCCGCCCGGATGCCGCTGCGGCCCATGATGATGCCCCGGGTGGGGAAGTCTGGACCCTTGATGTGCTCCATCAGGTCGTCCAGGGTGGCGTGCTCGTTGTCCAGCACGCAGATGGCCGCGTCGATGACCTCCCGCAGGTTGTGGGGCGGGATGTTGGTGGTCATGCCCACGGCGATGCCGCTGGAGCCGTTGACCAGCAGGTTGGGGAAGCGGGAGGGGAGGACCCGGGGCTCCTTCCGGCTCTCGTCAAAGTTGGGGTCCCAGTCCACGGTCTCCTTTTCGATGTCCCGGAGCATCTCATTGGACAGCTTGGACATGCGGGCCTCGGTGTAACGGTAGGCGGCGGGGGGATCGCCGTCGATGGAGCCGAAGTTGCCGTGGCCCTCCACCAGGCAGTACCGCATGGAGAAGTCCTGGCCCAGACGGACCAGGGCGTCGTACACGGACTGGTCGCCGTGGGGGTGGTATTTGCCCAGCACGTCGCCCACGCAGGTGGCCGACTTTTTAAAGGGCTTGTCGCTGGTCAGGCCGCTCTCGTACATGGAGTAGAGGATGCGGCGGTGGACGGGCTTCAGACCGTCCCGCACGTCAGGCAGGGCACGGCCTACGATGACGGACATAGCGTACTCGATATACGCGCTCTCCATCTCGTGCTCCAGGTTGATCTCTACGATCTTCTGATTGGGAAAGGAAATATCTCTCTCCTCTTCGGGTCTTTTGGCCATTTCCATTCCCTCCTTAATAGTCCAGATTCATGGCCTTGCCGGCGTTCATCTCGATATACTCCCGGCGGGGCTCCACCTTCTCGCCCATGAGGAGGGTGAAGATCTCGTCCGCCCGGACGGCGTCGGCCATGGTGATCCGCTTCAGGGTGCGGGTCTCGGGGTTCATGGTGGTCTCCCACAGCTCATGGGGGTCCATCTCGCCCAGGCCCTTGAAGCGGCTGATGTCGATTTTTACGTTGGGATTGCCGCCCCGCATCTCGGCGGAGATGGCGTCGCGCTCCTCATCGGAGAAGGCCACCCGCGTGGTCTTGCCCCGGACCAGCTTGTACAGGGGGGGCACGGCGGCGTAGACATAGCCCTGGTCGATGAGGGGCCGCATGAAGCGGAAGAAGAAGGTGAGCAGCAGCGTCCGGATGTGGGCGCCGTCCACATCGGCATCGGCCATGATGACCACTTTATGATAGCGCAGCTTATCCTTGTCAAAGTCATCTCCCAAGCCGGCGCCCAGGGCGGTGATAACGGGGGTAAGCTTGTCGTTGCCGTATACCTTGTCGGCCCGGGCCTTCTCCACGTTGAGCATCTTGCCCCACAGGGGGAGGATGGCCTGGTACCGGGAGTCCCGGCCCTGCTTGGCGGAGCCGCCGGCGGAGTCGCCCTCGACGATGTAAATTTCAGTCAGGGCGGGGTCGCGCTCGTAGCAGTCGGCCAGCTTGCCGGGGAGGGTGGCCCCCTCCAGGGCGTTTTTCCGGCGGATGTTCTCCCGGGCGCGGCGGGCGGCCTCCCGGGCGCGGTTGGCGGTGAGGGCCTTCTCCAGAATGGCCCGGCCCACGGCGGGGTTCTCCTCCAGGAAAACCTCCAGCTTTTCCGAGACGATGGCGTTGACCAAGGTGCGCATCTCGCTGTTGCCCAGCTTGGCCTTGGTCTGGCCCTCGAACTGGGCCTCGGTGAGCTTGACGGAGATGACCACCGTCAGACCCTCCCGGCAGTCCTCGCCGGAGACCTTGTCGTCGTCCTTGAGCAGCTTGATCTTCCTGCCGTAATTGTTCAGCACGGTGGTGAGGGCGCGGCGGAAGCCCTCCTCGTGCATGCCGCCCTCGGGGGTGTGGACGTTGTTGGCAAAGGAGACCATGACCTCCTGATAGCCGTCGTTGTACTGCATGGCCACCTCGGCCATGGAATCCTCCCTGGCCCCGGACATGTAGATCACGTCGTTGTGCAGGGGGTCCTTGTTCTTGTTGATGAAGGTGACGAACTCCCGGATGCCGCCCTCATAGCACATGTCGTCCTCTTTTTCCTGGCCGGGACGGAGGTCCACGGTCTGGATGCGCAGGCCGGCGTTGAGGAAGGCCTCCTCCCGCATCCGGGTGTGGAGGGTCTCATAGTTATACTCCAGGGTGTCGAACATCTCCGGGTCGGGCTTGAAAGTGACGGTGGTGCCGGTGCGGTTGGTCTTGCCCACCACCTTCATTTCCTGGGTGATCTTGCCCCGGGCGAACTTCATCTCATAGATCTGGCCGTTCTTGTGGACCTGGACCTCCAGCCACTCGGACAGGGCGTTGACCACGCTGGCGCCCACGCCGTGGAGGCCGCCGGAGACCTTGTACCCGCCGCCGCCGAACTTGCCGCCGGCGTGGAGGATGGTAAAGACCACCTCCAGAGCGGGCTTGCCCGTCTGGGGCTGAATATCCACGGGGATGCCGCGGCCGTTGTCGGTGACGGTGATGGTGTTGCCGGGATTGATGGTCACGGTGATGTCGGTGCAGTAGCCGGCCAGCGCCTCGTCGATGGAGTTGTCCACGATCTCATACACCAGGTGGTGCAGGCCCGACTCGGACGTGGAGCCGATATACATGCCCGGGCGCTTGCGGACGGCCTCCAGACCCTCCAGGACCTGGATCTCCGACCCGCCGTATTCATGGTCCACCTGGGTGGAGTTCAATTCGTTCAGTTCTTCAGACATAGTGTACCTCCAAAAGGGTGAATGGAGGATGCTTCAAGGGGCATCCCCGAAAACCAAGGCAATCAGAGTCGGGTCGGAGCCGTTCCGGCCCGGTTCTCCTTGCCCTGGGGCAAAATGAATGGTCACAGGGTCTCGTCGTCCATACCGTCGAGGGAGGCCGCGTCCACATCCTCGGGGCAGTCGGTGTCCCCGCCGCCCATGACCTCCATGGTCCGCATCCGGCGTTTGTCCTTGGCCTGCTCCACGCTGCGGTGGATCAGTTCCTTGACCTGTCTGGGGTGCTTGATATTTACCAGATCCAGATGGGGGAGGCTCTGGTCCGAGGAGATCACGCATACCGTTCCCACGCCGAAGATGCGCTGGGTCAGCTTCAGATTCAGCTGCAAATCCCGCACCCGGTAGAGCAGCACCTCGTCGGATTTGATGTTGAAAAAGCCCTTTTCACAGAAAAGCCGGTCCTCGCTGAGCCGGAATCGGGTAAAGGACAGGGGCAGGCCGAAATGGCGCTTGCGGTCTTTCCACAGGTATTGGATCGGTTCCATATTGTGACCTCCTTGATCGCGTTTTGTCGAACAGGCGGGCAATGGCCGCCTTTACTCAAAGGAATTGCGCTCCACCCGGCCCAGCAGGGTGGAGGAGGACAGCTGGGAGATGTAGACGGTGGGGGGCTGGTCCTCTCTGCCCACCACCACGAAGGACCGGGGCAGGTCGTCTCCCAGCCAGACCGCCCGGCCCTCGGCCTCGGCCCGTTCCAAAAATTCCCGGGTCTTATAGGCCCAGCTGGCGTTGTCCAAATCGAAAATGCCCAGGATCTCCTTGTGGGGGACCACAACGGATTGGCCTAAGTGCAGGTACATAGAATCTCCCCTTTATATCAGCCGTCCGCCCTGGATATGGAAGGCTTTGCCCCCCTCCAGACCCTCCAGCTTCTCCTCCTCGCAGCAGGTGATGAAGACCTGTCCCCCCTGTATGCGGTTCAGGACGAAGGATTGCCGTTTTCCGTCCAACTCAGACAGCACGTCGTCCAGCAACAGCACCGGCCACTCGCCGGTCTCCTCCTGAAATATCTCCCGCTGAGCTAGCTTCAGGGACAGGGCGGCGGTGCGGGTCTGACCCTGGGAGCCGTAGGTCTTGGCGGACACCCCGTTGACGTCCACGGCCAGATCGTCCTTGTGGGGGCCGGACAAGCACTGGCGGCAGTCCAGCTCCGCCTGACGGTGGGACTCCTGGTGGTCCAGGAGCATGGGCAATATTTCCCGGGGCGGTCTCAGGGGATCGTCCACGGTGGACACCGTCTCGTACCCCATCTCCATGGTCTCCCGGCCCCCGGCAAAGTCGGCGTGGATGGCGGGGGCGTGTTCTCTCAGCCGCTTGACGAAATGGGCCCGGTAGTGGATGACAATGGCTCCGGTCTGGGCCATTCTCAGATTGAAGTCGTCCAGAGTCTGGAGCAGGGAGGGGTTTTCCGGCCAGTCCCGCAGAATGCGGGTCTTGTGCTCATAGAGGCGGTTATATTCCGCCAGGGCCTGGGCATACCGGGGCCGCAGCTGGCAGATGGCCCCGTCCAGGAATTTCCGCCTTGCCGCGCCCCCCTCCCGGATGAGGTACAGGTCCTCGGGGCAGAACAGGACGGTGTTCAGAATGCCCGCCAGCTCCCCAGCGGTCTTGAGCCGCACCCCGTTGGAATAGAGCTGCCGTCCCCGGCCCCGGAGGAGCTTGGCCTCCAGGGTGAAGTCCCGGTCCCGGCTGACCACTTCGCCCTTGAGAAAGGCGGAGTCCACACCCATCTGGATCATCTCTTTGTCGTATCTGGCCCGGTGGGACCGTGCGGAGGAGAGGTAGGCGATGGCCTCCAGCAGGTTGGTCTTGCCCTGGGCGTTGTCCCCGTAGATCAGATTGACCCGGGGATCAAAGGCGGCTTCCAGGTGGACATAATTTCGGAAAAAGTCCAGCTCCAGCGACTTGACGATCATTGGACCACCAGTTCCAGCTCGTTGTCGATGGAGCAGCGGTCCCCGGGGCGCATCTTTTTACCCCGCATGGTGCACACCTCGCCGTTGACGGCCACCCGACCCTCCTGAATGATGAGCTTGGCGTCGCCGCCGGTCTCCACAGCCCCGGCAAATTTCAGCAGGTCCTGGAGCTTGATAAATTCCGTGTGAATTTTAATTTTGTGTGATTCCATAATCAGCCTCGCAGAGTTTCGCCGCCGCAGCGGCGAAAGAAATTTTAATCTGTTTTTTCCGGGGACATGTGCCTCGGAAAAAACACTTCTCGGCCCGCAAACGTGCGCGCATCGCGAGTGCGCTGCAGCGGGCCGCAGCTTTCTCAAACAGGTGGCAAAGCCACTTGTTTGATTTTAGTTTGCTTTCAGCCGCACGGGCAGCACCATATAGACGAACTTCTCCTCCCCCTCGGCGGGCAGGATGACGCAGGGGGCCACCCCGGAGGTAAACTCCAGCCGCAGCTTGTCGGCGGGGGCGTATTTCAGAGCGTCCATCAGGTATTTATTGTTGAAGCCGATCTCCAGCCCCTGGCCGTCTCCCCGGATGGGGCACTGGTCGGCGGCGTCGCCGATGGCGGTCTTGGTGGTGATGGACACCAGGCCGTCCCCAAAGACGCAGCGCAGGGGGGACTTGAGCTTTTCGCTGATAATGAGGGACACGCGATCGATGGACGCGGCCAGAGCCCGGGTGTCGCACTCCACCTTGATGGAGTTGTTCCGGGGAATGGCGTTCTGATAGGGCAGGAACTCGCCCTCCAGCCGGCGGCAGACCAGGATGATATCCCCGGTCTGGAACATGATGTGCCGGGCGCCCTGGGTGACGGTGATATCGTCCTCCCCGGCGCAGATCTTCTCCACCTCGCCCAGAGCGGAGCCGGGGACCACAAAGGAGAAGGCCTCCGCGCCCTTCTTTTCCGCCACCTGCTCCCGCCGCAGGGCCAGCCGGTAGCCATCCACCGACACCACGGTGAGGGTGTCTCCCGCCACGTCGAAAAGGGAGCCGGTGTGGACGGGGCGGCTCTCGTTGTCGCTGACGGCAAAGAGGGTCTGGGAGATCATGGAGCGCAGCACCGGCTGGGGCAGCGTGAGGCTGTTGACCTGGTCCACGGTGGGCAGCTCGGGGAACTCTTCGGGATCGGTGCCCAGGATGTTGAACTCGGAAAGGCCGCACTTGATGTTGACCATATATCCGTTGGAGGAGAATACCACCATATCGTCGGGCATCTTGCGAACGATCTCGCCAAAGAGGCGGGCGGACAGGACCAGAGATCCCTGCTCCGTGACCTCCGAGGGGACGGTGGCCTGGATACCCGTTTCCAGATTGTAGCCGGTCAGGCGCAGCTGGCCCCTCGCCTCGATGAGGATGCCCTCCATGGCGGGAATGGAGCTTTTGGCGGCCACCGCCCGGGAGGTGACGGCCACCGCCGCGGAGAGCAGGGCCTTCTCGCAGGAAAATTTCATGAGGATACCTCCAGTCTCTCTCCCCTTGGTGGGGAGAGGATAGGTTTATTTTTTAGTAATAACAGCCGTAGGCGAAAAAAATGTGGAAAGTCTGGCTGAGCCCTAGAGCCCCATGGGAAAAGAGGTCCACAGGGCCTGTGAAAAAAATCGGGGCGTTTTCCACAGGGTTGTGGGAAGGGGTAAATTTTCCACAGAAGTACACGAACATTCCACAATCAGGTGTGGAAAAGTAGAAGCATTGAGCCGTCGTAAACAGTGGACCTGTAATGAACAGAGAAAGGAAAACCAGGCACCACGAACGGAGCGGTTTGTGTTCCGGATCGGGGGGAAGGCGGGGGGGTGGAAATCCGGAGCTGTTGGCGGGCGGCCCCGTGTGGCCGCCCCTACGCCAGGGACCAGACCCATGGGCGGCCATCAGCCACCCTGCGGCTGTTCGCGACGCGGTCATAAGCCCCTGCGACTGCGGGCAAACCCGGTGCGGCCTTCGGCCTCCCTGGGCTTTGCCCATCCGCTTCGGGACTTATGCCGCTGCTCACGACGCCTTAGCGCTTTTCATTGTCACGCTGCGGCGGCTGCGCGACGGGAAATAGCTTCTCCGACTCCGGGCGGACCCAGTACGGCCTTCAGCCTCCCTTGGGCTCCGCCCTGCGCTCCGGCGCTATTCCCCTGCTCCGCACGCCTCCGCGCTTCGCTTCTTATTCGTACCGGATATTGATATTGGCGGTGATGTCCTTGATGACCTCGCTCTTTTCCGGGTCGCTCTTGGCCAGGTCCTCGATGCGCTCGATGGAGTGCAGGACGGTGGTATGGTCCCGGCCGTCAAATTCCTTGCCGATCTCCTTCAGGGACAGGTTGGTCATCCGCCGGATCAGGTACATGGCGATCTGGCGGGCCAGGGAGATGTCCTTCGCCCGGCCCTGGCCCCGGAGGATGGCGGGTTCGATATTGTAATATTTGCAGACCTCGTCGATGATGACCTCGGCGGTGGGAACGATATCCGACTTGTCCTTGAACATGTCCTTGACTGCCCGGACCACCGTCTCCTTGTCCACGGTGTCTCCCATCAGGTCCTGATAGGCCATGATCTTATTGACGGTTCCCTCGATCTGCCGCACGTTGGCGGTGATGTTCTCGGCGATGAGCTGGAGCAGGAACTCGGGCAGCTCCACCCCCATGCGGATGGCCTTGTTTTTGATGATGGCCATGCGGGTTTCATAGTCCGGGGGCTGAATATCGGCCAGCAGGCCCCATTCAAACCGGGTCTTCAGCCGGTCGTCCAGACGGAGCAGCTCCTTGGGAGGACGGTCGGAGGTAAAGACGATCTGTTTCCTCAGCTCGTACAGGGTGTTGAAGGTATGGAACATCTCCTCCTGGGTGGAGTCCCGGCCGGCGATAAACTGGACGTCGTCCATGAGGAACACGTCGGCGCCGCGGTACTTCTCCCGGAACTCCTGGTTCCGGCCCTCCCGGATGGCCTGGATCAGCTCGTTGGTGAAGGTGTCGCCCTTGATATAGACCACCTTGTAGTCGGGATGGGTGTCGTGGATGGTGTGGGCGATGGCGTACAGCAAGTGGGTCTTGCCCAGGCCCGACTCACCATAGATGAACAGGGGGTTATAGCTCTGCCCCGGGTTGTCGGCCACCGCCCGGGCGGCGGCGTGGGCAAACTTGTTGGAGGAGCCCACCACGAACCGCTCAAAGGTGTAATCCTCGGTGCCGGGGAGAAAGTTGCTCTTGGCAGGCTTCTGGTAGTTGTCCAGCTCCCCCTCGGTGAGGACGATCACGTCGAAATCGGCGGAAAACAGCTCGTACAGGGCCTTCTGGATGAAGTGGACGTACCGGGTGGCGATGATGTCCCGCTTGAAGCGGGTAGGGGAGTAGAGGACAAAGCGGTCCTCCTCCAGAGCCACGGGGGTCACGTCGTCGAACCAGGTATGGATGGTGGTGGCGGTCATTTCCGACTGCATCAGCTCCACCAGCTTGGTCCATATATCGGCGGCAGGGTTCATGGCAGAACCTCCTTCATGGTCTAAACTTTCAAAGCGCCTTCTCCCGCGGGGGAGAAGGCGTGCTGCTGCTGAACAAGTAAAGTGGAAAAGGCACCTTGATCAAACCCTGAAAAAAGTAGAATTCCCACCCATTTATTATACCAAAAATAGGGCCGCACCGCAAGGATTTGACCCTATTTTTTTATTTAAATGTGTATGATGCTTTCAAATAAATTGTGTGGTTTTTTGTAACTGGACACAAGATATTGAAACCAGCGGAAAAAATGAAAAAATTCTGAAGAAATGGACGAAAAAGATAGTTGACATCCCGGTATTTTATCGTCTATAATGAGCATTGCGTTCTCAAGGAGAAGGGGGCTTTGTGCCCTTTTTCCAGGAGGCACCGGCCGGAGCACCGGCCGGAAGGATGCAGACCGCAGCCCGGAGGGGCTGTTGTTGGGCCGGGAAAGCCGGCTTGAAATCTGATGAGGAGGTGTCCCCCATGCTTCGTACCTATCAGCCCAAGAAGCGCCAGCGTTCCAAGGAGCACGGCTTCCGCAAGCGTATGGCCACCGCGAATGGCCGCAAGGTGCTGGCCCGCCGCCGTGCCAAGGGCCGCGCTCGTCTGACCCACTGATGAAAGGGAGGGCCGTTGCCCTCGCTTCGTCAGAACTTCGGACAAGATCGGATCGTTGAGATACGACGAGAGGACACAGTCGGTATAGATCGCGCAGAAGGGGCGTGGGAGCTTTTCCCCCGCCCCATACGCACATTCGGATATTTTTCCGAAAATCCCGGATCGAGGAGGCAGACGGATGAAGCATACCGTTTCTTTGAAGCAAAATCACGAATTCCGCCGCCTGTACAACAAGGGAAAGAGCGCGGTCTCCCCCTACTTTGCCGTCTACTGCCGCCAGACCCGCCGGCCCTACAGCCGGCTGGGCATCACCACGGGAGTAAAGCTGGGCAAGGCCGTCAAGCGCAACTTCGTCCGCCGCCGTATCCGGGAGCTTTACCGCACCAACGAGGACAAGCTCCTGCCGGGCTATGACATTGTGGTGGTGGCCCGGACCCGGGCCATCTACGGTCGGTACGCCGATCTGGAACGCAGCTTTCTCCAGCTGATGAAAAAGCTGGGGATCCTGCCGACCAAGTGAGGCCGTCCCATGAAACAGGTCCTGCTTTGGATGATCCGATTTTACCAGACGAACATTTCCCCCCTGCGCCCCCCCTGCTGCCGCTTTATTCCCACCTGCTCCCAGTATGCGCTGGAGGCGGTGGAGAAGTACGGCGTGTTCAAGGGGGGCTGGCTGGCCCTGCGGAGAATTCTGCGGTGCCACCCGTTCCACCGGCAGAAGTCCGTCCAGTATGACCCGGTCCCCTGACGGACGGCGCTCTGCCGCCCCATTTTGATTTGTGGAGGTAACAACGTGGGTATTATCCTGAAGCCCTTTGCCTGGCTGCTGCTGTTCTTCTATGAGCTGTTCAACAACTACGGCATTGCTCTGATCCTGTTTGGCATCGTCGTCAAACTGATCCTGTTCCCCGTCACCCTGAAGAGCAAAAAGAGCATGATCCAGACCACCATGCTGTCCGGCAAGATGCAGCAGCTGCAAAAGCAGTACGGCAAAGACCGGGAGCGCTATAATCTGGAAGTGCAGAAGCTCTACGAAAAGGAAAAAGTCAACCCCATGGGAGGCTGCATGTGGTCCATGATCCCCATGGTGGTGCTCATCGCCCTGTACGGCATCATCCGTGAGCCGCTGACCTACTTCATGAGCCTGACCGCCGACCAGATCGCCCAGATCGCGGCCGCTCTGGATTGGCAGACCGTGGCCGTGGCCAACGGCTGGGTCGCGGAAAAGACCATGGCCGGTCTGGTGGAAAAGATGGCCTCCGGCGAGATCACTTCCGTGTTCCAGAACGGCGCCTACAACCAGATGTATCTGGCTTCCCTCATCAACCAGGATAATCTGGCCTCTCTCCAGGCCCTGGTGGGGGATAGCAAGCTGTTCGTCATGAACTTCTCCTTCCTGGGTCTGGACCTGTCCTCCATCCCCAACTGGAGATTCTGGGCCGGCGGTGTGACCTGGAACTCCGTTGGCCTGTTCCTCATGGTCCTGGTGTCCACCGTGGTCTCCTACCTGTCCATGAAGGTGTCCATGGCCACCAACCAGCTCAACCAGCAGGGCCAGAACGCGCAGATGGACAAGACCAACAAGATGATGATGTACACCATGCCCCTGATGTCCCTGTGGATCGGCTTCACCCTGCCCGCCGGCCTGTGCGTGTACTGGATCGCCCAGTATGTGGTCACCATGATCCAGGAGGTCATCTGCGCCAAGATGCTCAAAAAGGACTATGAGGCCGCCCGCATCGCCGCCGAAAAGCGGGAGCAGGAGGAGAAGGAAGAGGAGAAGCGCCGCAAGGAGGAGGCCCGTTTGGAGCGGGCCCGCCGCCTCGAGGAAGAGAAACAGAACAAGGGCAAGAAAAAGAAGAACGCGCCCAAGAAGGACGTGGAGCCCGACCAGGAGGGCGTCAACAAGGATGACAGCCGGGAGGGCATCCGCGCCTATGCCCGGGGCCGCGCCTATATCCCCGGCCGGTTCGGCGGCGTCACCCCCTATACCGACCCCAGCGAATTGATGCAGGCCGAGGCTGAGGCCGCGGCTCAGAAGAAGAATAAGAAGAAGAGCAAGTCCGTCCCCGCGGAGGAGAAGAAGACGGAGGAGCAGACCGCCCCCGCCGTCCAGACCCCCGCCGAGGCCGCCCCTGTGGAGGCGGCTCCCGCCGAGACCGCGGAAGCCGCCCCCGCCCAGGAGCCGGTCCAGACCGAGACTGCCGCTGTGGAGACCGAAGAGGTCGAAGTGGAAGTGGAGCAGATCGAGGTGGAAGTGGACGAAAATAAGGAGGGTGTCTGACCATGATCAAGTGGATCGAAACCACTGGACGCTCTGAAGAGGATGCTATCGCCGCCGCTCTGTTCCAGCTGGGTCTGGAACGGGACGACGTGTCCGTGGAAGTGATCGAGCGTGCCAAGTCCGGCTTCCTGGGCTTCGGCAGCAACCCCGCCAAGGTGCGGGTCAGCTATGAGGAGGAGAACGGCGTCCCCAAGGCCAAGACCCGCGACGAATTCAAGATCGACGTCTTTGCCAAGGAGGAGCCCAAGCCCGTCCAGAAGCCCGCTCCCAAGGCTCCCGCCGCTCCTGTGGAGCAGAAGGCCCGTCCGGTGGAGGAGAAGCCCGCTGAGGCGGCCCCGGAGGCTCCCGCCGCCCCCGTGGAGGAGGAGACCATTCTGGCCGCCAAACCCGGCTGGCAGCCTCCCAAGAAGAGCCAGCCCCGGCCCGAGCGCCGGGAGCAGCCCAGAAAGTCCCGTCCCGCCCAGCTTCAGGAGGGGGACGAGGTACTCATCGGCGAAAGCCAGCGTCCCGCCCCCAAGGCGGTCACCCTGACCCCCGCCGGAGCCGACGACGAGAAGGCCCAGAAGATCGGCCAGTTCCTGACCGGCCTCATGGAGCATCTGGACGTCCAGGCTGAGCCGGAGATCTTTACCACCGACGAGGGCGGCTACAAGGTCATCCTCCAGGGTAAGGGCCTGGGCGCCATCATCGGCCGCCGGGGCGAGACCCTGGACGCCATTCAGCAGCTGACCAACTACTCCGTCAACCACGGCCAGTCCAAGCGGGTCCGCATCCATGTGGACGCCGAGGGCTACCGGGCCAAGCGGGAGGAGTCCCTCCAGCGCCTGGCCGTCAAGGTGGCGGGCAAGGTGGTCAAGTACCGCAAGAACATGACTCTGGAGCCTATGAACGCCTACGAGCGCCATGTGATCCACACGGCCCTCCAGGATTACCCCAACGTCACCACCTACTCCACCGGTGTGGAGCCCAACCGCCGTACCGTGGTGGCTTACGCTCCCGGTCAGAAATAAGAGGCGCGAATACTTCGTGAACAGGGCGCGGCGGGAGGAACATCCTCCCGCCGCGTTTTTCATGCGTTGTGTGAAAGGCCGTCTTTGATCCATTTTTGCTGCGTTCACCTTGGAGCAGTCCCGGCGGCGGTTTGTTTTTTTCCGCCGCGGGCAAAGAAACCTGTTCCGCGGAGGGAAATTCCCTTCAAAAACCATGTAACGTGATCGGAAACTGTACGGTTTTCCATCATCTCAATCTTCGGAGGTGTCCCATGCCCACCCCTCTTTATGACGTATTGCTGGCCTACGCCGCCCGGGACCCCGCCCGGTTCCACATGCCGGGACACAAGGGGACGGATCTGCCCGCCCCGGAGCTGGCGGGATTGGCCTCCATCGACGTGACGGAGATCCCCGGCACCGGCAACCTGTACGAGGCGGGGGAGCCCTTTGACGCGGCCCAACGGCTGTGGGCGGAGGTCTTTGGCTTTGACCACTGCCAGTTCCTCACCGGCGGCTCCACCATGGGCATCCACACGGGACTGACCCTCTTCTGCTCCCCGGGGGACCGGGTGCTGGTGGACCGGGGCTGCCACCGGGCGGTGTACAACGCCCTGGCCATGCTGGACCTGGAGCCCGTCTATTTGGAGCGGCCCTGGCTGGACCGCCACAATCTGGCGGGCCCATTTTCCCGGTACGATGTGGAAAAAGTTTTGGCAGACTGCCCGGATATCAAAACAGTTTGTATTACTTCACCTACTTATTCCGGATTGTTGTCGGATGTTGAGGGGATTTCCCGGGTGATCCACGCCCGGGGTGGAAAACTTTTTGTGGACGGAGCCCATGGGGCCCACCTGCCCTTTTTGGGTGTGGACGCCTTTGCCGGGGCTGACGGGGTGGTGGTGTCCGCCCACAAGACCCTCCCTGCCATGGGCCAGTCCGCTCTGCTGTTCACCAGAGGGGTGGACCCGGACCGGGTGCGGTGGGCCGCCTCCGTCTACGGCAGCTCCAGCCCCTCCTACCCCATGATGGCTTCCCTGGACCTGGCCCGCCAGTGGCTGCTGGACCACCCGGAGGAGTACCGCCGGGCGGCAGACCGGGTGGCGGAGCTGCGGAGAAAGTTCCCCAGTCTGGGGGAGGACCTGCCTCTGGACCCCTGCCGTCTCACCGTCAAGGTGAAGGACGGCCCCGCCTTTGCCCGGGCTCTGGAGCAGCGGGACGTCTATCCGGAGATGGAGGACGGGGGCCACGTGGTATTCATCTGCACCGCCTCGGACAGTGAGGAAAATTTCCGCCGTCTGGAAGGAGCGTTGGAGGAGATGAGGGACCAAATGGGGGACTGCGAGCCCCTGCCCGCCCCGCCCCTGCCCCAGCGGGTCCTTTCCCCCCGGCAGGCCCTCTTTGCCCCCAGCCGGGTCATGCCGTTGAAGGACTGTCTGGGGGAGGTCTCCGCCTGCCAGATCGCCCCCTATCCCCCCGGTGTGCCCGTGGTAGCTCCCGGGGAGCGGATCGGAAAAAAAGAACTTTCTTATTTACAGCAAATAGGATATAATATAATGTCGGAAGTGCGGACCGTGGCGCCATTGGGATAATTTTGGTCCGCAGCGAGGAAAACATATGGAGCTTTCATCCCTGGCGGGCAACAGCCGCCTGAAAGAGCTGCTCTCCCACCGGGAGGAGGGCCGCGGCCTGTCCCACGCTTATATCATCTCCGGTCCCGCCGGTTCGGGCCGGCATACCCTGGCCCGGCTTCTGGCCGCCGCCATGGTGTGTACCGCCCATCCCGGGTCCCGGCCCTGCGGACGGTGCGCCCCCTGCAAAAAGGTCTTTGGCGGCATCCACCCCGACGTGGCCGTCATCTCCGGGGCAGGGGAGGGCAAGCCCATCACTGTGGACCAGATCAGGAGCCTCCGGGCCGACGCCCACATCCGCCCCAACGAGGGGGAGCGGAAGATCTATCTTCTGGAGGGAGCGGACCAGATGAACGCCGCGGCCCAAAACGCCATGCTGAAGCTGCTGGAGGAGGGCCCCCAGTACGCCGCTTTTCTGCTGCTGGCGGAAAACGGCGGCGGCCTGCTCCAGACGGTGCGCTCCCGGTGCGAGGAGCTGACCTTGTCCCCCGTGCCGGTCAAGGCGTGTCAGGACTGGCTGGAGAAGAGATTCCCCCAAAAGACTGAGGAGGAGATCCGCCAGGCCGCTCTGGACTGTCAGGGCCTGCTGGGCCGGGCGGTGGAGCGGCTGGAGGGAACGGCCGAGAGCCTCCAGGCCCGGGAGAGCCAGGCGGTAAAGTTGGCGGATGCCCTGGAAACTGGGACCGAGCTGGAGCTGTTCGAGGCGGCCATGGTCCTGGACAAGCAGAGCCGGGAGGAGCTGCCCCGGCTGCTGGACGCTCTGGAACGGGAGCTGACGGGCCGGATGGCCCGGCGGCAGGACCGCCGCCGCCTGTTTCAGGGGGTGGAGCTGACCCGGCAGATTCGGGCCGCCGCCCGCCTCAACGCCAACCCCGGCCAGCTGGCCGGCTGGCTGTGCGCGGGAATGTTTATTTGAGCGCGGAGAGTTGAGGGTGAAGATCACGGACAAAGAGCAGCAGCTTCACACCGCACTCTGAAATAAAGGAGAATCGTATGGTAGAGATCATCAGCGTCCGTTTCAAAAACGGCGGAAAGCAATATTATTTCAATCCCGACGGGAAGCAGTTCCAGCTGGGCGACGGCGTCATCGTGGAGACCTCCCGGGGCACCGAGTACGGCGAGTGCGTCCAGGCCAACTCCATGATCGACGAGATGGAGCTCATCGCCCCCCTGCGCCCGGTGGTCCGGGTGGCCACCGAGGAGGACAAAAAGACGGTGGCCCGGAACAAGGAGAAGGAGGAGAAGGCCTTCGCCATCTGCCAGGAGAAGATCGCCGAGCACGGTCTGGACATGAAGCTGGTGGAGGCGGAGTACAGCTTTGAGGGGAACAAGGTCCTCTTTTTCTTCACCTCCGACGGCCGGGTGGACTTCCGGGCCCTGGTGAAGGACCTGGCCAGCACCATCCACGCCCGCATCGAACTGCGCCAGATCGGCGTCCGGGACGAGGCCAAGATGCTGGGCGGTCTGGGCATCTGCGGGCGGCCCTTCTGCTGCTCCCAGTTCCTGGACGAGTTCCAGCCCGTGTCCATCAAAATGGCCAAGACCCAGAACCTGTCGCTGAACCCCACCAAGATCTCGGGCACCTGCGGACGGCTCATGTGCTGCCTGAAGTATGAGCAGGAGGCCTACGAGGACTTGGTGAAAAAGGCCCCCAAGCAGGAGTCCTTTGTGGAGACTCCCGACGGAGCGGGCACCGTGTCCAGCGTCAACCTCCTGCGCCAGACGGTGCAGGTCCGCCTGGACTCCGCCCCCGAGACCCCCAAGTGTTACCACAACTGTGAGCTGTGCGTCATCCGCAGCGGAAAGGGCAGACGGCCCGAGGACTATGTGGAGCCCCCTCTGGAGGAGCTGGCCAAGCTGAGGCGCCAGCCCGAGGAGAAGGAGGCGCAGATGTCCGAGGAGGAGGCCCTCACCGCCGCTCTGGACGCCGCCTTTGGCCGGGAGAACCCGGCGGCAGAGGCCCCCGCCGCGCCCCAGGAGGAGGGCCAGCGGCCCTCCCGCAGCCGGAGAAACCGGAACCGGAGCCGCCGTCCCAAGGGCGAGGGCGGAGAGGTCCAGACCGCCCAGGCCCCTCAGCCTGAGCAGCGGGCCCGTGAGGAGGGCCAGCAGGCCACCCGTCCGGAGCGCCGCCGTCCTCCCAAACCGCCCAAAGCCGTCCAGGAGGGGGAAGGCCCCGCCGCCGCTCCCAAGGAGGGCGGGGAGAAAAAGCCCAACCGCCGCCGCCGCCGCCGTCCCAGAGGGGGCGGGGAGAAGCCCCAGTCCGGCGGCCAGGACTGAGAAGATCCAGACAGAACCGGGCCCCGGCGCGGGGAGAGAGACCGCCCGGGGCCTGTCTCTTTGTGAACACATAAGGAAGTGAGCATGTGACCGGCTTTTTCAACGCCCTTTCGGCGTCTCTGGTGCTGCTGATGCTGATGTCGGTGGGCTATTTCATGGGGGTTTTGGGCTGGATGACCGCCCAGGAGAAAAAATTCGTCAGCAAGTACATCGTCAACATCGCCGTGCCCTGCAACTGCGTGGTGGGGCTGCTGAACAACCTGAGCCACGACCAGCTGGCCCAGGCGGGGATCATGCTGGTCTCTGGCCTGCTGGGGGTGGGAGCCACCTTGCTGCTGTCCATGGCCCTGGCCACCCTGCTGAGGCTCCCCCGGGAGCGGTGGGGCGTCTTTGTTTTGATGGCGGGACTGTCCAACACCATTTTTATCGGCATCCCCGTGAGCACCCAGCTCTTCGGCGAGGCCTGTATGCCCTACCTGATGATCTATTTCCTGGCCAACACCACCTTCCTCCAGTCCCTGGGCTTCGTCCTCATCGAGCGGGCGGGGAGCAAGGGCGGCGGCGGGATCACGGTGGCCGGGGTGCTGAAAAGCATGTTTACCAAGCCCCCGGTGCTGGCGGTGATCTTTTCGCTGATCCTGCTGGTGCTGGATCTGCGGCTGCCCGGGCCGGTGATGAAGTTTGCCGGGTACATCAGCAACTCCGTGTCCCCCATGGCGCTGATCTACTGCGGCTTTATCATCTTCGAGCTGGGGCTGAAAAACATCCGCCTCATGAAGGGACTGCCGCTGATGCTGGTGGTGCGGCTGGGCGTGGCCCCGCTGGTCTGTCTGGCCTTCTGCCAGCTCTTCGGCGTGACCGGACTGGCCCGGGAGGTGTTCATTGTGGAATCCGCCCTGCCGGTGGTCAGCCAGGTCACGGTGATGGCCGGGGCCTACGGCGCCGACGAGCGCTATGCCGCCACAGGAGCCTGCCTGTCCACCCTGGGCAGCTTTATCACCATTCCTATTCTCATGCTGCTGATGGGATAAGGATCGTCAGGAGTCAGGAATCAGGAGTTATGGCTCCAACGGGCGCATCGTGATGCGCCCCTGCGGAGAGATCGGAATAAAATGACCCGCCCCGGGGAAGACCGGAGGCGGGTCATTTCTTTGGATAGGGCTGCTGGATATCGGTGCGGCCCAGCAGATAGTCTACACTGGTGTGGTAATAGTCGGCCAGACGGCATAAGACTTCAGGGGGGATCACATGCTGACCGCGTTCATAATAAGAATAGGCGCGTTGGGGAACATTGATGGCCTCACCCAATTCCCGTTGAGACAGGTCGTGGTCTTCGCGAAGGTCGCGCAGCCGTAAATACATAAGCATCACCAAGGCTAGGATAGCTTAGACCAAATTGTTCTATTGATTTTTAGATAGTTTCAGTCTAAAATCAAGCTGAGGTGATGACGGTGGAAAAACAGGAAGACGATCTGCGCCAACTGTGTCAGGACATCAATTTTCTGAAATCAGAGCTGGACCGCTGGCAGGAAAGGCTGATCGACCGTTTCGCGGCCAGTATGGCGGAGTTTGATGGGATCATGCAGGGCTGTGACAATGTGCTGTACCGGGCCACGCAAATGTATGAGCACTCCCCCGGGGTAGGGGAGGGGCAGGATATAAAGATTCCCCCGGACCAGGTATGAGGTCCGGGGGAAATTTATTTAACAAAAGGTGGTGGTCAGGGTGCCGATGCCCTGGATGGTCACGTCCACCCGGTCGCCGGGCTTCAGCCAGTTCTTTTTGTCGGCGGGGTAGCCGTGCATGACCCCCTGGGGGGTGCCGGTGAAGATCAGGTCCCCGGGCTGGAGGGTGAAGTGGTGGGACAGGTCGGCAATGATCTGCTGGACATTGAAAATCATGTCCGAGGTGTTGGAGTTCTGCCGGGTCTCCCCATTGACCACGCTGGAGATGTCCAGGTTGTTGGGGTCCAGCTCCCCGGCAGGGACCAGACAGGGGCCCACGGGGGCAAAGCCGTCGAAGGTCTTGGACAGCACCCACTGGTTGCCCCGGGCAAATTGCAGGTCCCGGGTGGACAGGTCGTTGCCGCAGGTGTAGCCGAACACATAGTCCAGCGCTTCCTCTTCCGACACGTCCCGGGCGGGTTTTCCCATTACAATTACCAATTCTGCCTCGTAATCATACTCTTTGTAATCGGGCATCAGCCGCACACAGTCCCCGTGGGCGGCCAGGGCGTTGGAAAACTTGTTGAACAGCACCGGGGCAGGGGGGAGGGGGAGATCGCATTCCTTGGCGTGCTGCCGGTAGTTCAGACCGATGCAGAAGATCCGGTCGGTGGCGGTGACCACCGGGGCCAGGGGAGCGTTGGTGTAGCACTGGGCATCGGCGGCCAGCTCCGCCAGCCGGGCCAGACCCTGGCTCCCGGCGGCGATGGCCTGCTTCATATCGGCGGGGGTGGATACGCCCCGGCGGGCGGCCTCCGCTTCCACGTCGATGATCCCGCCCCCGGTCTGGATGCCCAGGGCGGGTCTGTTGTCCTTCCAGATTTGGACCAGTTTCATGGGGATTCTCTCCTTATGTTAAAAATAAGGGGCGCACGGTGTGCGCCCCTATAAAAAGGTTTATTCCGCTTCGGAAGTTTCTTCCATTCTGGTGACCGCAATAGACAGGTCGTCCAGCTGTTTTGCATCTACCACGTCGGGGCAGGCCATCATCAGGTCGGAGGCGTTCTGCACCTTGGGGAAAGCGATGACATCCCGGATGGAGGGAGCGCCCGCCATCAGCATGCACAGCCGGTCCAGACCATAGGCCAGGCCGCCGTGGGGAGGCGCGCCGAACTTGAAGGCGTTGACCAGGTGGCCGAAGCGCTCCTGAATGTCCTCCTCGCTGATGCCCAGGGCCTGGAAGGCCTTCTCCTGCATCTCGGGGGTGTTAATGCGGATGGAGCCGCCGCCCAGCTCGGTGCCGTTGAGCACGATGTCATAGGCACGGGCGCGGCAGTTGGCCTTGTCGGTCAAAATCTTGTCCTCGTCCTCCACCATGGGGGCGGTGAAGGGGTGGTGCATGGCCATGTAGCGGCCTTCCTCCTCGGACCACTCGAACATGGGGAACTCGGTGACCCACAGGAACTTGAAGTCCTTGGGGTCCAGCAGGCCCATCTGCTTGGCGATCTCGCACCGCAGGGCGCCCAGGGCGGCCCAGACCACGGTGTTCTTCTCGTCGCCCACGATGAGGACCAGGTCCCCGTCCTTGGCGCCGGCCCGGTCCAGAATGGCCTTATTCTCCTCCTCGGTGAGGAACTTGGCGTAAGAGGAGGTCATGTTCCCCTCGTGGAGGCGCGCCCAGGCCAGACCCTTGGCGTGGTAAGTCTTGGCGAAGTCGCCCAGCTTGTCGATCTTCTTCCGGGGGAAGGCGGCGGCGCCGCCCTCGATGTTGATCAGGCGGACAGAGCCGCCGGCGGCCACAGGGCCGGAGAACACGCCGAAGCCGCAGTCCTTCACGATGTCGCTGATGTCCTTCAGCTCAAAGCCGAAGCGCAGGTCGGGCTTGTCGGAGCCGAAGCGGTCCATGGCCTCCCGCCAGGGCATGCGCTGGAAGGGGGTCTGAACGTCCACGTCCAGGACCTCCTTGAACACCCGCTTCAAAAAGCCCTCCTGGATGGTCATGATCTCGTCCTCGTTGAGGAAGGACATCTCCAGGTCGATCTGGGTGAACTCGGGCTGGCGGTCGGCCCGCAGGTCCTCGTCCCGGAAGCACCGGGCGATCTGGAAGTAGCGGTCGAAGCCGGACAGCATGAGCAGCTGCTTATACTGCTGGGGGGACTGGGGCAGGGCGTAGAACTTGCCGGGGTGGACGCGGCTGGGCACCAGATAGTCCCGGGCCCCCTCGGGGGTGGACTTGGTCAGCACGGGGGTCTCAATCTCCAGGAAGCCGTTCTCGTCGAAGTAGTCCCGGGCGATCTTGGTGATCTTGTGCCGGGTGGCGATGGCCTTCTGCATCTCGGGACGGCGCAGGTCCAGATAGCGGTACTTCAGACGCAGCATGTCGTTGGCCTTGGAGTTCTCCACGATCTCAAAGGGAGGGGTCTCCGACTTGGCCAGCAGGCGCAGCTCGGTGACGTAGATCTCAATGTCGCCGGTGGTGATCTTGTCGGTCTTGGACTCGCGCTCCCGGACCAGACCGGTGGCGGCGATGACGTACTCGCCCCGGAGGGAGGCGGCCTTGTCAAAGATGGCCTTGTCGGTGCTGTCGTCGAAGGACAGCTGAACCAGACCGGTGCGGTCCCGCAGGTCCACGAAGATCAGTCCGCCCAGGTCCCGCTGACGCTGGACCCAGCCGCATACCGATACGGTCTTGCCCGCATCGCCCAGACGCAGGTCGCCGCAGTAATGACTGCGGTGGAAATCCTGAAGATTATCCACAAAAATCAACTCCAAACAGTATTATTGATTGAAAACATAACAAATAGTATTGAAAAATAGAACCGGAACGGGGGTCCCCCTGCGGATTTGCCGCAGACAGGATAGGGCAGAGGGGAGGCTCAGCCCTGGGCGCCCTTGTCCAGAATGGGGGTGCCCTGGTTCAGCTCCTCCAGACCGGCCTGGATCTGGGCCACGGCCTGGTCGGGGGTCACCTTGACCTGCTCGCCGGTGCGCATGTTCTTGACGGCGGCCACGCCCTCCTTCACCTCGTCGTCCCCCAGGAAGATCACATAGGGAACGCGGATCTTGTCGGCGTAGGACATCTTCTGCTTGAACTTCTTCTGCTCGGCGTGGATCTGGGCGCGGATGCCGGCGTTGCGCAGCTGGGTGGCCAGGGCGATGGAGGGGGCCATATCCTCGGTCATGGGCAGGATCAGCGCGTCCACGGGGGCGGTGTTCATCTGCTCGTTCAGGTAGCCCTGGTCCTCCAGCACGAAGAACAGGCGGGTCAGACCGATGGAAATGCCAACTCCGGGGAGTTGTTTATCGGTATAATATTCCGCAAGGTTATCGTAACGGCCGCCGGAACAGATGGAGCCGATCTCGGGGTGGTCCAGCATGGTGGTCTCGTAGACGGTGCCGGTGTAGTAATCCAGGCCCCGGGCGATGGTCAGGTCCACGGCGAAGTTGGCCTCGGGCACGCCGAAGGCGGCCAGGTGGCGGACCACGGTGGTCAGCTCGTCCAGGCCCTCGTCAAACAGGGGGTTGCGGCCCCGGTAACCCTCCAGGGCGGCCAGCACCTCGGCGTTGGTGCCCCGGATGTCGATGAACTTCAGGATCTCGGCGGCCTGCTGCTCGGTGAGTCCGATCTCCTCGGAGGTGAGCAGCTCCCGGACGCTCTTTTCGCCGATCTTGTCCAGCTTGTCCACGGTCCGCATGATGGCGCCGGACTGGCGGGTCAGGCCCAGCATGGCGTAAAAGCCGTTGAGGATCTTCCGGTTGTTCACCCGGATCTGGAACCGCTTGAGGCCCAGAGCGGTAAAGGTGCGGTAGATGATGGCGGGGATCTCCGCGTCGTTGGAGATGTCCAGCTTGCCGTCGCCGATGACGTCGATATCAGCCTGGTAGAACTCGCGGAAGCGGCCCCGCTGGGCCCGCTCGCCCCGGTAGACCTTGCCGATCTGGAAGCGGCGGAAGGGGAAGGCCAGCTGGTTATAGTTCAAGGCCACATATTTGGCCAGAGGAACGGTCAGGTCAAAGCGCAGGGACAGGTCGGTGTCGCCCTTCATGAAGCGGTAGATCTGCTTCTCGGTCTCGCCGCCGCCCTTGGCCAGCAGCACCTCGCTGGCCTCGATGAGGGGGGTGTCCAGGGGGGTATAGCCATAAAGGGAGTAGCTCTCCCGGAGAATGGAAACGATACGGTCGAACTGGATCTGCTGGGCAGGGAGCAGCTCCATGAAACCGGACAGAGTACGGGGTTGAACTTTAGCCATAAGTCATGATCCTTTCTTTTACACACAGCATTTTAGGTCCCTTTCAGCGCGGGAACTGGAGCGTCAGCGCTCGGGCTCCGAAGGAGCCGCCTTGTTATAATCCTTCCCCTTGGGGAAGGTGGAATTTGTGCAGCAGAGGGTAAGTGATGGCCATATTTTAAAACTCCTTTCTGTTCCGCCCACCGGGCGGGATGGAGGGGTTCGCAAAGAAAAGGGGCGGCGAAGGGGCAGATAGGGCGCTTATGGTGACAAAAAAAGCGCTCTCATCCCCTGATTGGGACGAGAGCGCGCAAACGCTTCGTGGTGCCACCCAACTTCGAGCGGCTCCCGGGGCCGCTCCTCTCGCCTTCTGTTGCGGGAAGGGGACCGCACCCGTCTCCGGGCCCGCTGGTAGCGCCGTCTTCGCCGGGGCCGGGTCCTGGAGCCCTCTCAACCGTGGGGCTCCTCTCTGTCGGAGGGCGTTCCGGGTACTAATGCGCCGTCACTGCGGTGAATGGTGTTATGCTACCTTATTTTACGAAAAAAGTCAAGGGTCACAGGGCAAAAGGCACCCGGCTGGGGTTCATGCCCTGGCGCCAGTCCAGGTCGCCCCGGGCCAGACCGTGGATGAGCAGCTCGGCGGTGGCCACGTTGGTGGCCATGGGGACGGAGTGCTGGTCGCACAGGCGGGAAATATACAGAATATCCTTATCCATCTCGTTGTCCAGAGGGGAGTTGAAGAACAGAACCATGTCGATCTCGTTATAGACGATCCGCTGGCCGATCTGCTCGATGCCGCCGTGCTCATGGGAGAGGAAAAGCTGGACGGGCAGGCCGGTGGCGTCCGCCACCATACGTCCCGTGGCATTGGTAGCGCAGACAGAGTGCTTGGACAGAACGCCGCAGTAAGCGGTGCAGAACTGCACCATCAGATCCTGCTTTTTGGTATGGCTCATAATCGCGATATTCATTGGCAGCGGTACCTCCTTGTTATGTAGTGAAGGGGGGCGTTATCGGATCTTCATAATGGGGACCTGCTTTCCTTCCAGACGCTGGGCGATATTCCAGCAGGCCAGAGCGGCTCCGCGGCGGCCCCGGCTGGTGAGAGGAAGTCCCTGATTGGCGCACAGGATGACCTGCGGGTCCTCGGGGACCACACCGATGAGGGGTAGTCCGGCGGCGTTCATGGCGTCGTCAATGGTGGTGCGGAGCTTGCGGAGCAGTTTGGGCTGGATGCGGTTCATCACCAAATGGACCTGGCGAAGCCGGTCCAGCTCGGCCACCGTGCGCTGGGCGTCCCGGAGGGAGGAGGCGTCATTGGTAGCCACCACCAGTGCCCGGTCAGCTCCGCAGGTGGCCAGCCGGAAGCCGGTGCCAAGACCGGCGGGGGAGTCGATGAGCACATAGTCGTACATGCTCCGGGCGATATTCAGCAGGGCGCGGATCTTGTCCGCGGTCAGGCTGGCGGGGAGGGACAGGGGGGCGGTAAGAAGGGACAGGCCCTTCAGATCGGGGTGGGACACCGCCGCCCGGGCCAGGGGACAGCGCCCCAGCGCCACATCGGAGAAGTCCATCAGAGCCCGGTCGTTCAGCCCCAGGGAGATGTCCAGGTTACGAAGTCCAATATCCATGTCGATGCACAGCACGCTTCGGCCCATGAGGGCCAGGGAAGCGGCAGTGCCGCTGGTGATGGAGGTCTTTCCGGTGCCTCCCTTTCCGGAGGTGACTGCAATGATGATACCCATGGAATATCCTCCCAACTCACCACATTAAAGTGTACCACAAATCTTGGTCGCGTCAATGGTTTTGGCCGAAACTTTTGAGAAAATTTAACATTTTTGGCAATAATAGATGCCTGTTCGCGTGGACGGGAAGAAGCCCGGATTAGAGAGGTTCCTTCTGAATTTTTGCCCAGCGCCGGGGATAGTCCCAACGGGGCCTGCCCCGTTGGGGACCCGGGGTTTTAAATCCTCGGGCGAAGTGAATTCGCCCTGCGGAAATTCTCCCTTTGGTCGAATTTGCGCCGCATAAGCGGCGGGTCGCTTGCGCTCCCGGGCGATCCCCGGATCAGAGAGGTTCCTTCTGAATTTTTGCCCAGCGCCGGGGATAGTCCCAACGGGGCCTGCCCCGTTGGGGGACCCGGAGTTTTAAATCCTCGGGCGAAGTGAATTCGCCCTGCGGAAATTCTCCCTTTGGTCGAATTTGCGCCGCATAAGCGGCGGGTCGCTTGCGCTCCCGGGCGATCCCCGGGTCAGAGAGGTTCTTTCTGAATTTTTGCCCAGCGCCGGGGATAGCCCTTTAACGTGGGCGCCACCTTTTCGATGAGGATGACCCGGTGGGTGATCTGGGAGCCGGGAATGGTGTAATCCACCTGGTCCCGGACCCGTCCGCCCATCATTTTGACGGCACGGGCGGCATGCTCCAGCTCGCCGTCCGATTCCACCGACTTCATGGCCAGGAACAGCCCGCCCACCTTGACGAAGGGCAGGCACAGTTCCGCCAGCAGCCGCAGGTCGGCCACGGCCCGGGCGGTGGCAAAGTCAAAGGAGTCCCGGAAGCCCTCCACCTGGGCCTGCTCCTCGGCCCGGCCGTGGATGGCCCGGACGCCGGTAAGGCCCAGGGCGCCGGACACCTCATTCAGCCAGTCCACCCGCTTGTTCAGGGAGTCCAGCAGGGTGACCTCCAGAGAGGGGAGCAGGATCTTCAGAGGCAGGCCGGGAAAGCCCGCCCCGGTACCCACGTCAATGAGGGTCTTCCCCTCAAATTGGGCGCAGTTGAGCAGCGCGGCGCAGTCCAGCATGTGCAGCTGGGCCACCTGCTCCGGCTCCCGGATGGCGGTCAGGTTCATGACCTGGTTCTTTTCCAGCAGCAGCCGTCCGTACAGGTCCAGCTGCCCGGCCGCTTCGGGTGGGACCGCAGGGGACAGGCCCAACTCCTCCAGACCGGCGGAAATAATATCTTTCATACCGGCTCAACCTCCAAAGTTGGACAACAGTCCCACGATGCCGATGGGCAGGGTAAAGGCGGCCAGACAGAAGCAGGCCAGAGCCAGCACAATGGCCACAGGCCGGCTGGGGCTGCCGGTGGTTTTTCGGCTCACCACCACCACGGCGCCCATGCCCACCAGCCCGGGGACAGTCAGCAGGGGTGCCAGGTTGCCCAGCATGGTCCCGGTGAAGTAAAAATAGGTGGTCAGGGCCAGAAAGAGCAGCACATAGACCAGGCCGATCCAGGCCAGCGTGCGCTTGACGGGGGAGGCGGGGGTGTAGCCCTTGTTCTCCTCCTGCTCTTCTTCGGGGCGTTTGTCATGTTCAGACATAGGTACTCCTTTGTTCTTGTGATTCCAGGCGGCTGTTTGCAGAAGGTTCCCACTTCCTGTTGTCACGCTTCGCCTGTTCGCGACGCTCCCCTTCCCGCCGACTCCGGGTACAAACATCCGGGCATTTGGCCCTCCTTGGTTTGCACCCGTCGCTCTGGTCCAGAGTCGCTGCTCACGACGGCTCAGCGCTTCTTGTTGTCACGCTTCGCCTGTTTGCGGCACTCGCCCTGGGGCCCCGGTCACAAGCATCCGGGCCTGGGCCCTGTTTGGTTTGTACCCGCCGCTCCGGTCCAGGCTCGCGGCTCCCGGCGGCTCAGCGCTGCTCCTTCAGCAGGTCGCGGATCTCAGTGAGCAGCTTCTCCTCGGCGGAGGGCTCGGGGGGAGCGGGCTCCTCGGCAGGAGCCTCCTCCTTCTTGCGGTGGAGGTTGTTCAGGAATTTCACCATGCAGAACACGGCGAAGGCCAGGATGACAAAGTCCAGGATGGTGGACAGGAGGGTGCCGTAGTTAATGGAAACAGCGGCGGCGATCTCCTCGCCGTTTTCCACCACGGCCGCCTTCAGCACCCACTTCCAATCGCTGAAGTTGATGCCGCCGGTAAGCATACTGACGGCGGGCATGATGATGTCGTTGACCAGAGAGTTGGTGATCTTGCCGAAGGCGCCGCCGACGACAACGCCGACGGCCATGTCGATCACGTTTCCGCGCATGGCGAAGGTTTTAAATTCTTCAATAAACTTTTTCATTTGGTCATTATCTCCTTTTTCTGTTTTGAGAGAGCTGTTTTGATTTGATTGTATGTCCGTTGCCACAGAACGCAGGCCAGAGGGGTGAGCAGATAGACAAAGAGGAGCCGGCCCACGAACAGAGTCCCCACCCGGCCGCCGGGCAGCAGCCGGTCTGCCAGATCGTTATAGGCGGAGATAAACAGGCAGTGGTAGAGGTAGATGAGGTAGCTGGCCTTGTCCACTTTGGACAGCCAGCCCGGGAGCTCCCTCTTGACCAGGGAGGCCAGCAGGAAGCAGAACAGGATGGCGCTGAGGATGTACAGCATGTGGACTTGCTCCAGGAAGGGGATGGACCGAATCCCGGTGACATGCAGGGCGGTGAACATCAGGTCGGCCCCAGCGAAGAGGACGAACAGCGCGGTAATGAGTCCCTTGTTGTGCCGCAGAGTGACCACGAAATCATCGTATCGCCGGCCGATGCAGCATCCGGTCAAGTAGTAAAAAAAGTAGGTCAGGAATATCCGGTCGGCGTAGCGGAAGGACGACTGGGGCCACAGGACCCGAAGCAGATCATTGAGGTGCTGGGCACTGAGCCAGGTGATGCCCAACGCAAAGGGGAGCAGGATATGGGGGGACCACCGCTCCGACAGCCAGCGGAACAGGGGTGTGAGGACTACAAACTGGAACAGCCCGATGACAAAATAGAAGTGGCTGGAAAGGTCGCCCCGCACAATGTAGCCTCCCAGATCGGACCAGGAGAAGGGAAAGTAGCGCAGCCAGTAGACGAACCAGAGGTAGTACACCGACACCGCCAGCAGGTAAGGCAGAAAAATGGATTTTGCCCGGCCCATCCAGTAGTGGAGCAGGGTGGGCTGCTTGGCCCGGGGGAGGGTGAGCTTCAAACCGCTGAGGAGGAAGAAGCCGTACACCGACACAAAACTGAGCCGCTGGAGCAGATAGACAAACAGAAATTGCCAGCTGCCATGGTCCAGGTGAGTGATAGGGTGGGCGGAGCAGTGGCTCCAGAGCACCATGGCGCAGAAGGCCGCGTTCAGCCAAGGCAGTTCTGTTTTTCGTTTTCCGGCAGTCATAACTGTCTCCTTTCAGACAGTGGGCTTGGAAAGCCTTCTCCCCCAAGCCTTTCGGGACTTTGACCGTTCTGGAGCCGTTTTCAGGGCATGAAATGACCCTGAGTGGTCCGGGGGCGCTGAAAACGGCTGGAAACGGAAATGACAATTCGTATCAATCAAAACTTAAATTACGAATCGTTATCAAACGCGCCAGGCAAAGCGCGGCGGCGGCAGGGGAGGGGGGCGCAGCGTCCGCCTGACTTTTTCCAGAGGCGCACAGGTTGTCTAACCCCTCTGCGCGGCGGCAAAGGCCGTGCCTATGGATACGACGGGGACCCGCCCCTGGGTATGGGGAAATGTTTTACTTCTTGGGGATGAGCACCTTGGTGCCGCCCATATAGGGCCAAAGAACCTCGGGGATGACCACGGAGCCGTCGGCCTGGAGGTTGTTCTCCAGGAAGGCGATGAGCATACGGGGAGGGGCCACCACGGTGTTGTTCAGGGTGTGGGGCAGGTAGGTGCCCTTCTCGCCCTTGACGCGCATCTTCAGGCGGCGGGCCTGGGCGTCGCCCAGGTTGGAGCAGGAGCAGACCTCAAAGTACTTCTGCTGGCGGGGGGACCAGGCCTCGATGTCGCAGGACTTGACCTTCAGGTCGGCCAGATCGCCGGAGCAGCACTCCAGCTGGCGGACGGGGATGTCCAGGGAGCGGAACAGCTCCACGGAGTACCGCCACATCTTCTCGTACCAGTCCATGGAGTCCTCGGGCTTACAGACCACGATCATCTCCTGCTTCTCGAACTGGTGGATGCGGTAGACGCCGCGCTCCTCGATGCCGTGGGCGCCCTTCTCCTTCCGGAAGCAGGGGGAGTAGGAGGTGAGGGTCTGGGGCAGGGAGGCCTCGGGGATGATCTGGTCGATAAACTTACCGATCATGGAGTGCTCGGAGGTGCCGATCAGATACAGGTCCTCGCCCTCGATCTTGTACATCATGGCCTCCATATCGGTCTGGGACATGACGCCCTCCACCACGTTGCCGTGGATCATGAAGGGGGGGATGCAGAAGGTGAAGCCCTTGTTGATCATAAAGTCCCGGGCGTAGGCCAGCACCGCCTCATGGAGCCGGGCCACGTCGCCCAGCAGATAGTAGAAGCCGTTGCCGGAGACACGGCCGGCGGAATCCATGTCGATTCCGTTGAAGGATTCCATGATCTCGGTGTGGTAGGGGATCTCAAAGTCGGGCACCTTGGGCTCGCCGAAGCGCTCCACCTCCACGTTGGCGGAGTCATCGGGGCCGATGGGCACGGAGGGGTCGATGATGTTGGGGATGGTGAGCATGATCTTGCGGATGCGGGCGGCCAGCTCGGTCTCCTTGGCCTCCAGGGCGGCCAGCTCGTCGGCGTTGGCCTTGACCTGGGCCTTGACGGCCTCGGCCTCCTCCAGCTTGGAGGGGTCCTTCTTGGCCTGGCCCATAAGCATACCCACCTGCTTGGACAGGCTGTTGCGGGCGGAGCGCAGCTCGTTGGCCCGGGTCTGGGCGGCGCGGTTCTCCTCATCCAGAGCCAGCACCTCGTCTACCAGAGGCAGCTTGGCGTCCTGAAACTTCTTCTTGATGTTCTCCTTGACGAGCTCGGGGTTCTCCCGAATAAATCTGATATCCAGCATGGTGATTTCCTCTCCTTAATATAAATGAGTAGATGACTGAAAAATATTGGGTCGCGGGGGTGGGCTATCAATACAGGTTGTCGTAAATTTCCTGATAGCGTTCGTAGGGGGAGAAGCGGTCGTTGTCGGTGGTGCTCTCCTTGGGCAGATATTCTGCCAGACCGGCGCTCTGGAGGTTCTGGATCAGGCTGCGGCACAGGGAGTAACGGCCCTTGGCGTAAGCCTCGTCGATCTGCCAGAACCAGTCCATGGCCTGGAGGCTCTTTTCCTTGGCTTCCACCTGCTGAAGCAGGGTGGTCTTTTCCGACTGGCGGTCCTGGGCGGCCTGCTGGAGCTGCTGTTCCAGCTGCGCCACCTGCTCCTTCAGCGCTTCGTTCTCCTTATACAGGTTGTCCAGAGACTGGACGGCGGAGACGGACTGCTGCAGATTGTCGATCTGCTCCTGATTCTCCTGCTGCAGGATCTCGTGCTGCCGCCGCTCCATGACGAAGGTGAACAGCAGCAGGACAAATGCCGCCGCGAACAGGATGGTGATATACTGAAAGACGGACCGCTGCCGGCGCTTCTGCTGGTTCCGGGCGGAGCGGCGCTCCCCATGGGGCGTCTGCTTGGGAGCGGGCCCGGTCTCGGGGGTGGAGGCGGGGGTCTGGTTTTCCTCACTCATGGCTGGGCACCTCCCCTCTGTTCAGGCTCTGGAGCAGGGCCAGCAGACCCTCCAGGTCCTGGTCGTTGTAGTATTCCAGCTCGATCCGGCCCTTTTTGCCCTTGTGGGCGATCTTCACTTTACGGCCCAGCCGGCCGGACAGGTCCTTTTCCAGCTCCCCCAGGTAGAGGGACAGGTCCGGGCCTTCGGGCTGGGGCTTGTCCTTTTTCTCCTTTTGGAGCGCCTTTACCAGAGCCTCGGTCTGGCGGACAGACAGCTGCCCGTCAATGACCCGCTTGGCGGCTTCACGCTGGAGGGCGGCGGTGGGAGCGGCCAGGATGGCCCGGGCGTGTCCGGCGGACAGGACGCCCTCCTCCACCAGCTTCAGCAGGTCCTCGGGCAGGGCCAGCAGCCGCAAGGTGTTGGTGACGGCGGGGCGGGACTTTCCCATCCGCTGGGCCACCTGCTCTTGAGTCAGGCCGTACTCTTCCATCAGCACCTGATAGCCCCGGGCCTCTTCGGCGGGGTTCAGGTCCTCCCGCTGGAGGTTTTCAATAAGGGCCAGCTCCATTACCTTCCGGTCGTCGGCCTCGATGATGACGGCGGGGACCTCGGTGAGGCCGGCGGCCTTGGCGGCCCGCCAGCGCCGCTCGCCGGCGATGATCTGGTAGTAGCCGGAGGACAGGCGGCGGACGGTCAGGGGCTGGATGATGCCGTGAATGCGGACCGATTCCGTCAGATCGGCCAGAGCGTCCGGGTCAAAACGCTTCCGGGGCTGGTTCAGTCCCGGCTCTACCTGGAAAATGGGCAGGGAGACGGCGCCCTCGCCCTGGGGCTGTAGGTCCGGGTCGCCCAGCAGGGCGTTCAGCCCCCGGCCCAGGCCGTGTTCTATCTTTTGCTTTGCCATGTTGCACCCCTTTACTGAGTTCAAAATTAGGAGTTAGGAGTTAAACGCTGCGGCGGGGAACGTTTCACGTGAAACACCGCCGGTATGGACTGCATGTGGTTCACTCCACCCCGGCGGGCAGAGGTCACTTCCTGGGTTATGCCTTCTCTTTACGCCGCCCTGGGCGGCAGGGGATAGGGGAGGGGGTCAGTTCTTACTGTGAATAGACACGATCTCTGCGGCCAGAGCGGCGTAAGCCTCGGCGCCCCGGGAGTAGGGATCATAGGCGGAGACGGGCTTGCCGTGGCTGGGGGCCTCGGACAGGCGGACGTTCCGGGGAATGACGGTGGCGTAGACCTGGCCGGGGAAGTAGCGCTTGACCTCCTCCGCCACCTGGAGGGACAGGTTGGTCCGGCTGTCAAACATGGTCAGCAGGACCCCTTCCAGAGCCAGCCGGGGGTTCAGCTTCCGCTTCACCAGCCGGACGGTGGCCAGCAGATCGCTGAGGCCCTCCAGAGCGTAGTACTCACACTGGACCGGCACCAGCAGGGTCCCGGCGGCGCACAGGGCGTTGACGGTGAGCAGCTCCAGGGAGGGAGGGCAGTCGATCAGGATGTAGTCATAGCCGGGGGAGAGCAGGTCCAAAGCCCGCTTCAGCAGCTTTTCACGGTCGTCCACGCCGATCATCTCAATGCCCGCGCCGGCCAGCGCCTTGTTGGAGGGCAGCACATCGCCGTACTTGGTGGGGACCACCGCCTTTTTCGGGTCGGCCCCGTTGATGAGCACGTCGTAGATGTTGGGGGACGCGGCGTTCTTGTCCACCCCCATGCCGGAAGTGGCGTTGGCCTGAGGGTCAAAATCGCATAACAGCACCCGCTTGCCCAGCGCATGCAGGGCGGCGGTGAGGTTGACGGTGGTGGTGGTTTTGCCCACCCCGCCTTTTTGGTTGACAATGGCAATGATCCTGGCCATGGAGCGCCTCCTTTGTTGATCCTGAGCCTGCCCCAAAGGGGGCGTTTGCAAAAAAATATTATATCAACCAACCCATGGCATTTCAACTGTTTTCCCGGTTTTTTCTTGTTTTAAGGTAAAAAAGAGGAACAGGAGATGTTTCACGTGAAACGGCGGCGGTGGGGATCGCCCGACGGAATTGCGAGTGGCTGCCCCCAGTGGTTCTTGGGCTTCTTTCTGACTGCTCAGAAAAACGTTCCCCGCAGGGTGAAATTCCCCTCCCCATATTCGTCATGGCCTTCCTGAACGGTCCAAAGGGGGCAATGGGACCGGGAAGAAAAGAAAAAACCGCGCGTCCTGATCCGGACGCGCGGGGCGGGAGGGAGGAGAGAGGGGTTAGGGGGCGGATCTGCGGGGAATCTGAATGGTGAGCAGAATGGCGTCTTCGGTGTCCTTGCGCTGACACTGGGCGTCCACGCCGGCGGAACGCATCAGATCCAGACTGCGGGTGATGGTATTCAGGAACAAGCGAACATCCTTTACAATGAAGGTGGGACGGCGGTTTCCGGCCTTGGGCTGGGCGGAGAGCATGGCCTCCACCAGCGCCTCGGTCTGGGCTACGGTGAGGGAGCCCTCGGTGACCTGGAGGGCCGCCTTCCGCTGCCGCTCCGGGTCCTCCAGCCGCAGCAGGGCCCGGGCGTGGCGCTCAGAGCAGCCCCCGTCCCGCAGACGGGCCAGTACGTCGGAGGGCAGCTTCAGCAGCCGCAGCTTGTTGGCCACGGCGGATTGGCTCTTGCCCAGACGGCGGGCCACCTCCTCCTGGGACAAATGGTAGGTGTCCAGCAGACGGCGCAGAGCCAAGGCCTCTTCCCAGAAATCCAGGTCCCGGCGCTGGAGGTTTTCCACCAGAGCCAGAAGAGAGGAGGATTGGCTGTCCGTCTGGACGGACAGGCAGGGGACCTGGGCCAGGCCCGCCAGCCGGGCCGCCCGAAGCCGGCGCTCGCCGGCCACCAGCTCCCAGCCGCCGTTCCGGCGGCGGACGGTCAAAGGCTGGAGCACCCCCAGGGTCTGGATGGAGGCGGCCAGCTCCTCCAGCTCCGGCTGGGAGAACCGCTTCCGGGGCTGGTCCGGGTTGGGCACGATGTCGTCTACCGGCAAAAACAGCACCCGTCCCGTGTCAAAGATCCCTTTCTTGGTCAGCAGTCCCATGGCCTGCCCCTCCTTTCACCGGCTGCTTGTCCATAGTTTACCATATTATGGAAAATATTCCGTCGAAATACCGGAGGTGGAAAAAATTTTTTGACGGACCGGTCAGGGGAAGGACCAAAAGCCGGCGCGCGCCCCGTGAAATTTATGAAATTTCCATAATGAAGTGAAAAATATCTTGTCCGGGCTTGTAAGAAAAGAGAAAATACAGTATAATGGTGCACAGAGAGAAAAGGAAGAGGATCGGGGGAGAGTCCCCCAGGCACCCGCGGTCAGCGGTCCCGCAGAATGGGCGGGCCGAGGCCGCTTTGTTGTCTCCCCGTCCGCCCCGGCGGCAGGGAAATGAGGAAGGAGAGATCGCATGAAATCGAAGAAGCTACCTCTGGCATTTTGGATCTTTATTGGTCTGGTGGTGGGCGTTGCGGCCGGCCTGATCTTTATGGTCATACCCGGCGGCGTGGACATCGCCAAGAGCTACGTCAAACCCTGGGGCACGATCTTCCTGAACCTGCTGAAGTTCATCGTGGTACCCATCGTCCTGTTTTCCATCGCCTCGGGCGTCATCTCCATGCAGGACATCAGCAAAGTGGGCTCTGTGGGCGGCAAGACCGTGATTTATTACATGTGCACCACCGCCTTTGCTGTGATCCTGGCCCTGATCCTGTCCAGCGCGGCCAAGGCGCTGCACCTGTTCGCCCCTCTGGCTACCACCGGACTGGAGTACACACCCCCTGAGGGCCAGAGTCTGATGAGCACCATCGTCAACATCTTCCCCTCCAACCCCATTACCCCCCTGGCTAACGCCACCATGCTCCAGGTCATCGTCATCTCCCTGCTCATCGGCTTCGGCATTTTGCTGGCCGGAGAGAAGGGTCTGGTGGCCGCCCAGGTGGTGGACAGCTTCAACGAGGTGTCCATGAAGATCATGGACCTGATCATCAAACTGTCCCCCTTCGGCGTGGCCTGCCTGATCTGCCCGGTGGTGGCGGAAAACGGCCCCGAGGTCCTGGGCAAGCTGGCCATGGTGCTGCTGGTGGCCTATGTGGGCTATGCGGTCCACGCCATCGTGGTCTACTCCACCACGGTGCGGGCTCTGGGCGGGGTGTCCCCCCTGGCGTTCTTCAAGGGCATGGCCCCCGCCATGATGATGGCCTTCTCCTCCGCCTCCTCGGTGGGCACCCTGCCCTTTACCCTGGAGTGCTCCGAGCGCCTGGGCGCCCGGCGTGAGGTGGCCTCCTTCGTGCTGCCCCTGGGCGCCACCATCAATATGGACGGCACCGCCATCTACCAGGGTGTGTGCGCCGTCTTTATCGCCTCCTGCTACGGCATTGATCTGACCATCGGCCAGATGGCTACCATCGTCCTCACCGCCACCCTGGCCTCCATCGGCACCGCCGGCGTTCCCGGCGCGGGCATGGTCATGCTGGCCATGGTGCTCCAGAGCGTCAACATCCCTGTGGAGGGCATCGCCCTGGTAGCCGGCATTGACCGGATCTTCGACATGGGCCGTACCACCATCAACATCACCGGCGACGCCGCCTGTGCCGTCATTATCTCCAAGCTGGAGGACCGGAAGGCCGCCCGCACCAGCGGCGCGCTGCAGTAAATCCAGGCTTTTTGCAAATGATTCCCGCATCATAGGTAAAAGGGCCGCGCCCACAAGGCGCGGCCCTTTTCATCTGTCCAAGGGGATTTTATCCGCGGGCGGAGAAAACGGCCGTTTTTTACCCCGGAAGGGGAGGCGCGGGAAAGTGACGGAAAATTTGAAAGAATATGGAAAAAACCGGGAAAATTTTTTGAAAAAGGGATTGCAGGGCAAGAAAATTTTTTGTAGAATGGATGCGTATCGTTTCAGACTGCGTGGCCCGAATCTTCCGGGCCATTGTCATTTTCGTGGAAGGACGGAAGAGAGATATGGAGCTTCTCAAGCAGCGCATCCGGCAGGATGGCACCGTGAGAGGGACCGACGTGCTGAAGGTGGACAGCTTTCTGAACCACCAGATGGACGTGGCCCTGTTTGAAGAGATCGGCAAGGAATTCAAGCGGCGCTTTGAGGGCTGCGGCGTGAACAAGATCTTGACCATCGAGGCGTCAGGTATCGGGATCGCCTGTGTCGCGGCCCAGTCGTTCCGCTGCCCCGTGGTCTTTGCCAAGAAGAGCCAGAGTAAGAACATCACCGGCGAGGTGTACGCCACCAAGGTGGAGTCTTTTACCCACGGCAAAGTTTACGACGTCATCGTGTCCAAGAAGTTCCTGGGTCCGGAGGACAAGGTGCTTATCATCGACGACTTTTTGGCCAACGGCGCGGCACTGGAGGGACTGATGGATCTGGTGAACCAGGCCGGAGCCCAGCTGGTGGGCGCGGGCATCGTCATTGAGAAGGCCTTCCAGCCCGGCGGCGACCGCATCCGTGCCCGGGGCATTCGGGTGGAATCCCTGGCCCGGATCAAGTCCATGTCCGAGGAAAACGGAGTGGAATTTGTAGATTAAACTTGAGAATTTTCCACAGTAGGCCAGGGATTCCACGGGGCCCCATCGCAGATGGGGCGGCCGGCAGGCCGTAAATTCGAAGACGCGAAGCGGCAGAGAATTTCCGCAAGGGCGGATTCATTCCGCCCGAG
>Ga0129306_1000765_pt1 | contig 44781 bp, 39 predicted proteins | sample P827metagenome_FD_94438 | JGI IMG/M metagenome (GOLD analysis project Ga0129306, IMG submission 94438) | Capybara group fecal microbial communities from Wisconsin, USA - P827 metagenome | ecosystem: Host-associated > Mammals > Digestive system > Large intestine > Fecal | place: USA: Wisconsin... | reverse complement strand
GGATAAGGAAACTCCTATAGTAGTAGTTCCATCATCCTTTAATAGTATTACAGAAGCAGAACTAGCTGAACATGGTGTAAATATATGTATCTATGCTAACCAGCTTATGCGTGCTGCTTTCCCAGCAATGGAGAATGCGGCAAAGAGTATTCTGAGACACCATAGAGCCCAGGAAATTGATAGTGAGCTTATGTCTATTAAGGATATCATCACACTTATTGATGAATTATAAATAATAGTGAGAGAGAGAATATTATATGTCTAAATATGCGATAATATCTGACATTCACGGCAATATGATAGCCTTGCAAGAGGTTATGAAAGATTTAAACACCCAGGGAGATATCGCGGGAGTGATACTCCTGGGTGATTTTATAGACTACGGACCACAGTCTAATGAGGTTGTGAGCTTTTTAAGAGATGAATTTCCATATAAGATTTTGTGTAACATTTGGGGTAATCACGAGAGGGCTATTATGCTATCTGATTACTCCAATTTCTCATCTCAGAGAGGTGTGGATTCAGCTAAATTTACAAGATCAATATTGACTGATACAACATTGGAATATCTTGACTTAGAAGTTGAACATTCTGGCAAATATGAATTTGAGATCGACGGATTTAAAGTATTAGCGGTTCATGGTTCGCTTGAAGATTATTATTGGAAATCAATATTGCCTGATAATGTAAGAGGTGATTATTCATCATATGATATAGTTTTATCTGGGCATTCTCATTATTCTCATATGTTCACTAAATTTTATGATTCTGATAATCCGAAGATGAGAAATAAGCATAAAGTGCTATTCATCAATCCTGGATCTGTTGGTCAGCCGAGAAATCATAATAATAATGCTCAATATACGATACTCGATACAGATACTATTAGAGTGGATATGAGAGCAGTGACTTATAATATAGATAGTGTAATTGATTTGTTTGATGATAGAGTTGATGAGTTTTATAAATCTCGATTAATTACGGGCGTATAGGAGTAATATTTCAATGGATAAAAATGAAGAAAAACTATTAACCAATCTTAATGAAGTGATGGTTCATAAAAAGGATGATGAAAAACTTTCAGAGGGGGAATTTCGTCGCCTTCAGCTGGTTGAACTAGAACTAATAAAGGAAGTAGACAGAGTATGTAGAAAACACAATATTAAGTATTCGTTATTCTGCGGAACGCTTCTAGGAGCGGTACGTCACAAGGGATATATACCTTGGGATGATGATGCAGATATAGCTATGCTTAGAGAGGAATACAATAAGTTCCGTGATGTGGCTGATGAACTAAATCCTGAAATCTGTTTTTTTCAGGATCATAAAACGGATCCTAAATATTTATGGGGATATGGAAAAATCAGAAAAACAGGAACTACTCATATGAGAACTGGTCAGGATGCAGTAGGATGCAAAAATGGAGTATATATTGATATTTTTCCGTTAGATGATGTTCCTAAGTCTGTAGTAGGTCAGATATTTCAAGATATAGATCTTTTCTTTAAGAGAAAAACTCTTTGGGCTCAGGTCGCAAAGGATACATATAAGAATCCAATTAAAAGATTTAATTACAAATGTTTATCACATATACCAGTAGAAAAGGTGTATGAAAAAACTGAAAAGTATAGGAAAAGAAGTAGTAACAAAACAAGTAATAGAGTCAGAAACTTGTTTTTCCCTTCGTTTGGCAAATTATATGTAAAGAATCCTCTTAAGGAAAGATTTAGTATGCCAAAGAGATGGTTCTTAGAATTAGACGAATACGAATTCGAAGGTTATAAATTCTTGGGTACTAGAGATGCAGATGGCTTTTTAAGACATATGTATGATGATTATATGACACCACCACCTATAGAAAAAAGAGTACCTAAGGTTTCGTATTCTGAACTTATTTACTAGTGGATATCCTAACATAATTTGGAGATGATAATTTGAAAAATAGGATTATTAGTGTTGGAATAATTATTCTTTTACTTATTAGTATTATAAAAATGGATGACGTTTTTGCTTCACCAATCACGGATGCAGCAACAGAAACCGATGCAGATGAGGACGAAGAATTTAATGCTATTGAAAAAATAGATGATCTTAGCAATGAGTCTATACAGACAAATTTGGACAATATTTGCTTGATAGATGAAATTGAAGATGTAGGAGAAGAAAAAATATTTGATAGAATTCATTATTTGAAAATACATGATAATTCTGCTGAATCGAATGATGCTATTCTTATTGAAAGCAATGGTCATTTTGGTTTGATTGACTCTTCTAGAAGATTTGGCGATGATAAAACTTGTTCTCCTATGTTTGAAGGTTCGGGAAAAGCTGTATGGCAGTATATGAACGCGTTAGGTGTGACGCATCTTGATTTTTTTCTTGCCACACACTCTCATGCGGATCACATGGGTGGTATATATGATATTGTTTGTGGAGCAATCGATGATGGGAATGTTTCATTGATAGATGATAATACGACATATATATATAAATCATACACAGACACGCCAATAGAGAATTCATATGGGTGGAAAAATAATTATTATTATGATGAATCGGAAGCTGCTATGGCTGACGCAACTAAACTATTAGTGGATTTACATACGGATGGTATGGATAAGCTGAATGCAGTGTTCTCGTTAAATGGACCAGATGATATTGATGATACTATCAGTTTTTCTTTTGGTGATTATAATATAGTTCTTTATAACTTATATCCGAGAACAGACAAAGATGAAAATGCCAATTCTATAGTTACGTATATTGAAAAAGATGGAATAAAAACATTATTAACAGCAGATATTGATGTTTATGATAAATTAGAACAAAGAATATCAAAGGCGGTTGTATCCCAAAACGGAATAATTGATGTAATGAAGGTTCCACACCATGGTTGGACCAGATCCACAAGTAAGGAAATGATAGATACTCTTGGGGCGAAATACTCAGTTATTTCTACAAACTATGTTAATTCATCATGGTATTCTCCATTTTATGGATATATGACAAAAAAAGGGATTCCGATATATAGAACAATGGACGTAAAAGGAAATGCAATTGTTCAAGATATGACGGATGGTATTTTGACTTTTAAAGAAGGAACAGTTGAGGACTCTACTGTAATAATTGACGGAAGCCCAAACTCCTGGAAACAAGAGGGAAAAGAAAGATGGGACAAGTGGTGGATAGATTGGGATCATTATGATGATGTCTATATAAACAGTGATGGAACAAATAAAACTGGATGGAATAAGATAGGTAATTACGATTATTATTTCGATGAGTCAGGAATAATGCAGACTGGTTGGAATAATAAAGAAGGGAAAAAGGTTTATTTATATCCCCAGGCACATAATGGGAGACCGAAAGGGACTATTGCGATTGGTTGGACTGAAATCGATGGAAAACAGTACTATTTTAATGAGAATGGATTAGGAAAAACAGGCTGGGTTAAGACGTCTACAGACAGTTATTATTTTGTGGATGGTTTAATGAGTGCTGATGTTATAAAAAGTATTAACGGTTATACTTATTATTTTGATGTAAGTGGCAAGATGAAAACAGGCTGGGTTAAGTATAAGGGGGACAGATACTATTTTGATTCTAATGGGAAAGGTAAAACTGGCTGGGTTAAAGAATTAAATTGCTTGTACTATATAGAGAATGGTCAAATGAATACCAAAACTCAGAAAAGTATAGATGGACAGACGTACTATTTCGATTCTGATGGAAAAATGATAACTGGATGGATCAAAACAAACGGAGGATGGCATTACCTAGATGATAATGGAAAGCCACATAAAGGTTGGATTTTAACCACTTCAGGTTGGTACTATACAGATAAAGATGGAAAGATTAAGACGTCACAGTGGATAGATAATTGTTGGTTGAGTTCCAATGGTTGTTGGAGTTATTTATTTAAGGGATCATGGAAGTGTAATGCAGAAGGCTGGTGGTATGAAGATACAAACGAGTGGTATCCAAAGTCTCAGTGGCAAACAATTAATGGAAAGTCCTACTATTTTGAGAGCAATGGTTATATGGCTGTTAATCAATGGGTTGATGGTCAATGGATAGATGGGAACGGTTATACAAATTATAAATACAAAGGCAAATGGCATGCTAATTCAAATGGCTGGTGGTATGGCGATTCATCTGGTTGGTATGCTCATAATGGATGGCAAAAAATTAATGGATCATGGTATTACTTTGATTCGGATGGATATATGGTTACAAATACTACTGTTGATGGCTTTGAGATAGGTAAAGATGGTGTTTGTAAATAAGTGATGTTATGGAGAGTATATTGTGATTTTTTTAAAACTGTTTTTCTGTATACTGCTCTTTTTGATAAAATTACGGGTGGTTTGTTTCAGTGATATTGCACCTTGTCTTTAATAAATGACAGAGTAATAAATACGGAGTTTAATAATGATATTTATTCATATTATTTTAGCTGTATTATTAATGACTGTCCCCTTTTTCGTAGGGGCATTTTTTCATAAGGAAACAATAGTTGGATCATATTTATATGGTCAGTGTTTTTTGTGGGCGGTTTTTCAAGTAATTGCAGTACCAATGGTACTTATAAGGGCGCCCTTTTTCTTGTTGGTGATTTTATATCTGATTGTACTTATGGTTTTTACAATTCTGGGAGCGAGAAGGTTGCCAAATATAATTAAAGGTATAGACTTCTCGCGAGTCAACATACCGCTTATTATTGCATTGGTGCTCATAGTGGGGCAGATGTTAGTTTATTTCCTAGGTATGCATCTGGATGAGGATGATGCCAGGTGGATTGCTGAGGCAAATGATACGATAACAAAGAATTCTATGTATCTTTACAACCCTGCAACGGGCGCATATATGGGGGATTTTGTTGGAGAGGTCAAGAAGGATGTATTCTCTCCTTGGTCGATGTATATTGCTTTCTTCTCAAAGGGTACGGGAATAAACGCATCGATAGTTGCCCATACTATTTTAGCCCCTTTACTTCTTGCAATATCATACATGGTGTACCACGAGATGTCTAAAGTATTGTTCAGGGGAAAGAATGAATCCGGACTATTTCTTCTTTCAGTGGCGATAATTAATCTATTTTTTGGTGGTAACAGACATACTCAGTCTGTTACCGCGCTGATAAGAATATGGCAGGGAAAAGCGGTTGTTGCTTCGGTGATGATACCGATGATCTTCCTGATATTTCTTAATATGAACGGTGATGATGTTGACGTAGGTAGTCAAGCTCCTTCGGTTAAGGAAGAAATTCAGTCAAAAAATCTGTGTGTTAATAGAGTTAATTGGTTATGGATAATGGTTGCAGGATGTGCCAGCTGTCTTTTCTCCGGAATGGGAATAGCCATTTCGGCACTTATGATAGGCGTGCTTGGCGCGTATACTATAGTTTGTAGGAGATGGAGGGAGATACCATACTTTTTTCTTGCGTTGGTCCCTTCTCTTATTTTCGGTTTTGGATACTATATATTGAGATGATATAAACTCAGGAAGCATAATAATGGCATTTATACAGGAATTCTACGACAATTCATATAACGGAAATTATTTTTATTACATATACCTTGCGTCTTTGATAGTTCTTATAATTTTGCTAAAAGGCAGAAGGCTTAAGTTTATTTTGCCTTCTATTGTTTTGAGTGTTGTGATATTTAATCCCGTATTCTATAAATGTTGGAATGCTCTCGGCTTATATGCTTATTGGAGAATCTTGTGGGCGATACCACTAATTCCAATATGCGCCGCACTACCTGCAGCTATAGCAGAAAGAATAAAGAATGAAAAACTGAAGGTGTTCTGCGGTATACTATGTGTATTGATTTTTATTCCGGCAGGAACATTTATCTATTCAGCAGATTACGGTCATTTTGATGTGGTGGCATCAAATGCAGTAAAACTTCCTAGTCCTGTTCCGGCCATTGCCGAATACTTACTAGAACAGGATGAGGATCCGAGGATTATCGCAGTGCCGGATATAAGTGTATATATCAGGCAATACAGTGGTCAGATAGAGACCATGTATGGAAGGGATATATACGGATACATATATGCTCCAAATGAGAATGCAGGCAGAGTTAATGAAGCTATAACTTCAGATGACGGAGATATGGATTTTGTTGCTAAGCTCATGAAAGATGAGGGATATGAATTTTTGGTTGTAAAGTCTGGAGATTATGCAAAATATCAGCATATAAGCAATGCGGGATTGAAACTGCTTGATACGGTAGAAGGATATGATATATATAAGCCTTTGGACAGATATTGGACAGTAACGCAGTATGGCAATGTACAGGGAGGCCAATCGTCATTTTATACGATTGAAGATCCGGATGGAGGGTTAACTATTATTGATGGTGGATATGACTATCAATATGAAGAGGTATATAATGTCATTCAGCAATATAATGGTCATGTAAAGAACTGGATATTATCTCATCCACATCTTGATCATATAGGTGCATTTAACAGGCTGATGAGTGATCCGGAGATGAGTAAAAGTATTCAGATAGATACGATATATGCTACTCCAGTCAATGAGGAGAGATATGAAGAGACAGCTCAAGAGTATGACAGATATCAGGATTATCTGGACTTCAAGGAAATAGCAAAAGATCTGGATAACATAGTTTATGTAAGTGACGGAGATGAGTATGACATCGCTGGACTTGATATGAAGATTATAAGTGCATGGGATGAGGATGTTGATTCCTTGCCGGATCATTTATGTAATGATGGATCACTAATGTTTAAACTAAGTGGAGTTGAAGTGAGCATGCTTTTTTGCTCAGATGTTCAGAGTGAAATGGAGCAGTTTATTCTTCCTGAATATGAAGAAGATATAAAGGCAGATTATGTGCAGTGTGGACATCACGGTAATTGGGGAGTATCTATGGATTTCTATGATAAAGTTAGTCCTAGCGTAGCATTTTTGGATGCACCGAACTGGCTCTTTGAAACCAGAGATGATATATATGATGGATATAAAACAGTGGATCATTTTAACGAAACTGGTGTAAAAGTATATACATTTGAAGGCGCGCCACATTCTGTTATACTATATTAGACACCGATATCAGTTTATATAAAATAACAAGAATACGATTATGTACAAGAAGAATACGGAAACACTGATAAAACATATAGATTTTATCGTGATAGATATAATAGTATATTGTCTCTCTTTTTGGCTGGCATATGTTATTAGACACAGAGTCCTAAATATGTTCGCCAACTCTTTGTATGTTTCTTATCTTATGATTATCATACTTCTTGATATCTTTGTGGCGGTTATCTCAAGAGCGTATAAAGGGATACTATATAGAGGATATCTGATTGAATTAAGAAAGGTTTTAGTTCATTCCAGTCTGATATTTATTGGCCTGGTAATGCTTTCGTTTTTGCAGAAAGTGACAGGTGAACTTTCTCGTATAGTGCTGGTTGTGTTTTATATATTCTCCATCGTTCTTGATTATTCCCTGAGGGTACTAAGAAAAAAAATGATTCGTACTCGAATCTCTGAGAATAAAAAAAGAGAAGTGTTGTTAGTGTCATCTATACAAGGGACAGAGAGTTTTATTGGCAGATTAAAGGAAAAAGATATAGTTGATTTTAATGTTAAGGGAATTGTTTTATGTGATAGTCAGCAATATAAAAAATCAAATGCGAATCCTTCTAGAGACATAGTCTGTAATATACCTGTCATTGCGTGTAACAAAGCAGGTCTAATCAAATACCTGGAACAGAACGTCGTGGATGAGATCATATTCGCCGGAGTAAGCGATAACTTAGACGCGAAATCTATTATAGAAGAATGTGAAATGTCAGGTATGACAGTTCACATTGTTATAGACGAGCTAAGTGAATTGGTGGGAGAGACTGCTATAGAAAAAATGGCCGGAATTCCCGTAGTATCAAGCACAATAAAAATGGTTGCGGGAAGCGATATCCTGCTAAAAAGGATCATAGATATAATTGGTTCTGTAGTAGGTTTGATAATTACCGCGATTGCATTTATTTTTGTTGCGCCGATTATATTTATATCAGATCCGGGACGAGTTATATTCTCGCAGAAAAGAGTTGGAAAAAATGGTAGAGTTTTTAAGATATATAAGTTCCGCAGTATGTATAAAGATGCGGAAGCAAGAAAAAAAGATTTATTGGACAAAAATGAGATGCAGGGATTCATGTTTAAGATGGAAAATGATCCTCGAATCCTGGGGTCCGGTAAGGATGGAACAAAAAAGGGCATAGGTCATTTTATTCGTAAGTATTCAATAGATGAACTTCCTCAGTTTTGGAATGTTCTTAAAGGAGATATGTCACTGGTTGGAACCAGACCGCCCACACTTGATGAGTGGGAACAATATGAGAACTATCACAGGATACGAATGAGAATAAAGCCTGGAATGACAGGACTTTGGCAGGTTAGCGGAAGAAGTGATATCACAGATTTTGATGAAGTTGTCAGACTTGATTCGGAATATATCAGAAACTGGAGCGTTTGGGAGGATATCAAGATCATCTTCCAGACATTTGGTGTAGTTCTGAAGAAGAATGGGGCGAAGTGATAAAGCAGGAGGCAGTTATGGCTCTCAAGGATAAAATAAAAAGAATGTTTAGGTATATTATAAAAGGTGTCCCGAATGTAACGATTAAAGGGAATATCTGTACCTTAGAACCAAGCAGTCAATTCGAAGGAAAAACCTGTATTGTGACAGGTGGTAGTAGTGGGATCGGTTATGAAATAGCAAAAAAATGGATAGATTGTGGTGGAACAGTGCTGATAACCGGAAGAAATGAAGAAAAGCTTATAAAAGCAAAAAAGGAACTCGGAGATCGTTGCTACAGTTTAGCTTTTGATTCCACTGATATAGAGCATTGTGAAGACTTTATGAATAAAGCAAAAAATATATTGGGAGATATAACATCCCTTGTATGCAATGCTGCTGTTTGTTATGACACAGGAGGAATTCTTAATACGGATATAAAAAGCTACAGAGAACATTTTGCAGCCAATATAGATGGATATTATTTTATGACACAGGCCTTTCTTAAAACTATAGATATGGATGCTGATCATTCTGTTCTTATGATATCAAGTGAAAGAGGTTTTCAGTGTGATGATTGTCCATATGGCTTAACAAAGGCTGCGGTTAATTCTTTGATAAAGGGTATTAATAGAAGGCTCTACGCAAAAGGGATAAGGGTGAATGGTATAGCGCCTGGGGTAGTGGTAACAGATATGAGTCCGTGGGCCAGCAGAGATAACCTGTACATGGATGGCGCTTCTTCACAAAGATGCTTTCTTCCTGAAGAAATAGCTGAAGTTGCTATCTTTTTGCTTAGTGACGCAGCTAAATGCATATCAGGAGAAATAATAACATGTGATGCGGGTAATTATCTTGATTCTCACATATGCGGTACGATTTATTAAAAATGAGATAATATGAAAGGTTTCCTTTGATGAATATAATACTTTTATCCGGTGGTTCGGGGAAACGATTATGGCCACTAAGTAATGATATTAGATCTAAACAGTTTATAAAAATGTTTAAAATAAACAATTGTGAAAACTCTGATGATAAGTATGAATCTATGGTTCAGAGAGTTTATCGTCAGATTAAAACTGTTGATAATGATGCGACTATAACTATTGCTACTTCAAAATCACAAGTCTCAACTATACATAACCAATTAGGTGAAGATGTCGGGATTTCCGTTGAACCGTGTAGACGCGACACTTTTCCGGCTATTGCGCTTGCGACCGCATATCTTCATGATGTTAAAGGTGTAAGTAAGGATGAGGCAGTGGTTGTATGTCCTGTTGACCCATATGTTAGTGATGACTTTTTTGAAGCAATAAAAAAACTTTGGACCCTTGCTGAGTCGGGGACTGCAAATCTGGCACTTATAGGCATAGATCCAACTTATCCGAGTGAAAAATATGGTTATATCATGCCTGTATCTAAAGAAGATATATCAAAAGTAAGTGAATTTAAAGAAAAACCGGATGTAGAAACTGCTAAGAGGTATATAGATCAGGGAGGTCTCTGGAATGGAGGAGTCTTTGCGTATAAGCTCAGGTATGTCCTGGATAGAGCTCATGAGTTGATAGACTTTACGGATTATTATGATCTTTACGCAAAGTATGAGTCATTAACGAAGATATCCTTCGACTATGCTGTTGTTGAAAAAGAGTCGGATATTACTGTAATGCGTTTTAATGGGGAATGGAAGGATCTCGGAACTTGGAACACACTTACTGAAGCTATGGAGGAGTCAACTGTCGGTAAGGCTATATATAATGAAGCATGTTCTAATATTCATATAATCAATGAATTGGAAATTCCTATTTTGGCAATGGGACTAAGCGATGTTGTTATTTCTGCTTCTGCAGAGGGAATATTGGTTTCTGACAAAGAACAAAGCTCTTATATAAAACCTTATGTTGATGGCATTAATCAGGAAATGATGTTTGCTGAAAAGAGCTGGGGTAGTTATAAGGTTATTGATATAGAAGAGGAAAGTATGACTATCAAGGTTACTCTCAATCCAGGAAATAAGATGAACTATCATAGTCATGATAGGCGTGATGAAGTATGGACTATTATTAGTGGTAAAGGAAAAACTATAGTTGATGGAATGGAACAACCTGTAAAGGCTGGTGATGTAATTACTATGGAGGCAGGATGTAAGCATACGATTATTGCTGACACTGAGCTTCAGCTTATTGAAGTTCAGTTGGGCAGGGACATAAGTGTTTCTGATAAACATAAGTATGAACTGGATTAACAATGATAATAACACATGGTGAATAAGATGAACGGACGTATACCTTTTTTATTGAAGCCTGCCGCTAAGGATTATTTATGGGGAGGGTGTCGTTTGAATGATGATTATGGAAAAAAAATAGATATGTCGCCGCTTGCGGAAACGTGGGAGTGTTCAACCCATCCTGATGGTCAGTCTTATATAAATAGCGGTTTTTATAAAGGTTGCAGTTTGGGGGAGGTGTTAAAGATTCACCCTGATTGGCTGGGATATCATCCTTTGTGTCTGACAAACGGAAAACCAGAACTTCCTATTCTTATAAAACTAATTGATGCTAAGGCTGACTTGTCTGTTCAAGTACATCCGGATGATGCATATGCAATGAAATATGAAAATGAATCTTTCGGAAAGGCGGAGTTGTGGTATGTTCTCGATGCGGAAAAAGGTGCAAGCTTAATCTGTGGCTTTAACCAAAATATGGATAAAGATAAAATCAGAAGAGAGATTGAAACGGGAACAATAGAAAGATTTCTGAACCGTGTCTTGGTAAATAAAAATGATATCTTTTACATAAATCCCGGAATGGTTCATGCTATTGGGGCAGGGGTTGTCATTGCTGAGATTCAAGAAAGCTCAAATCTGACTTATCGCCTATATGATTATGACAGAGTAGATAAAAACGGAAAAAAGAGAGAACTTCATATAGATAAAGCTTTAGATGTGGCTATACTGTCATCATCTATAGATCCTCGCCAACCAATGAGGGTGTTAAAATATAAAAAAGGTTTTGCAAGTGAAATAATCAAGAAATGTAAGTATTTCCAGGTAGATAGATTATTGATAAATGCAGATAATCATGAAAATGTAAATGAATATACGACAAGCTCGAATAGTTTTCACGCAATGCTGTGTACTGAAGGATATGGAGAATTGTCAGGGGATGATTTTACTCTTGAATTATGTAAGGGTGAATGTATATTTATCCCGGCAGATAGTGTAAAGATGAATCTTCATGGTAGAGTAGAGATATTGGATATAAGCTGTTGATATATAAAGGTTATGGGAGAAACGTTGTACTATGAGTTATAAAGTCGCTATTGATATGTGTTATTTTTACAAAGTTCATATGGGTGGAAAGGATGAGGTTGCTTATAACTTACTGAAGGGCTTTGATAAAATCGGCGTAAGTGATCAGGTGGTGTGCTTTACATATAAAAAAATAGCTGATTATATTTCCGAGATAAATCCTAATGTAAAGGTTTGTGTTGTTCCCAAAATTAGAACCGGACGTTTTTTTGGGGGATTTCATTTCTGCTTCAGAAACTATTATGAGGAACGTTGGGTGATCAAGAATAATGTTCCTATTATACTCTTTCCAAATAAACCGACAATAAAAAGACGACTGAGAATAACAACTATAGAGATTCCTCATGATATCAGCATATATGAAGATATTCGTGCTTCCAATTGTACTGATAGACAAATAGTCAAACAAAAAAAAGATATAGTAGATGATTTTAAATACAGAGATTATATCGTGGCTATATCAGATTACGATAAATCAACAATGATAAAGCATTTACCGTGGGGTAAGGATAAAATAACCAGAATATATGATCCAATATATTTTGGTGACAGGGTTAGCTATGGACAAAAAAAGTACATAACAGCTCTAAATATTCAATGGGAACATAAGAATGTTAAGACGTTAATAAAGGCCTTTTCAAGGATTGCATCAAAGATAGAATATGATTTGATATTGGTTGGAAGGTATCCAGAAACTATAGAAGAGTTAAGGAGATTAGTCTCAGAACATAAGCTGGAAGATAGAGTTAAGTTTACCGGATTTGTCTCGAATGAGGAGATGAGTAGTATAATAGATAAGACGCGTATATATGTTAATGCATCATTGTTTGAAGGATTCGGAATGACTGCAGTAGAGATGATGGGTAGAGGAGTACCTACTATAGTGGCTGAGAATACAGCACAACCAGAGGTTACGATGGGACTATGTAAGTACTATTCACCGACTGAGGATAGCGTAGCCCTGGCTGAGAAAATAATGGATGAGATTAATAATCCGACATCTGAAAAAGAACTTGATAGAATAGCGGAAGCTGTACGTGCCAGGTACTCGTATGAGGTAATAGCAAAGGACTACTGGGATTTGATAATGAGTACATTGAAAGGTGGAGATATACAGAGTTGAACAGGCTTAAGTATTTACTTAAAAATATCGGGATTATGGCTATAGGCCAATTCGGAACAAAGCTTATAGGTTTTGTTATGCTTCCGCTTTACACCAGCATTTTGTCGACTCGGGAGTATGGTATCTATGATCTGCTGAGTGTTACAGTAAGCCTGTTGCTTCCAATTGTGACAGTAACTGTTTATGAGGCTACACTGCGATTTGCAATGGATGAGAGAAAGGACATAAAAGATGTATTTATTACATCAAATGTTGTGCTTCTTATTGGCGATACTGTAGTTGCTGTTGGTTTGATAATTAATTATTTTTTAGGATTAAATACTCTGATAAAGGAATATAGTTTACTACTCTTTTTGATGCTGCTTCTGGATTCGATAAGTTATAATTTGTCTAATTTTGTAAGGGGATTGGATAAAGTGAAGGAGGTGGCGGTCTCTGGCATTATTTCTTCTGTAGTTGTGGTCGTATCCAATATTCTGTTTCTGGTTGTACTTAGATGGGGAATAACCGGTTTTTTTGTTTCTGGTATCTTGGGGGTGGTTTCCCAGCTGTTGTATTTGTTTTTCTCTGGTTCTTGTTATCAATATATCAGAGGAAAGAATGATAAAAAACTAAGACGAGAGATGCTTGGTTATTCCTGGCCACTGGTTGCCAATAATGTTGCATCATGGATTACTATTGCGTCTGACAGATATGTAGTCACATGGATCTGTGGATTATCTATTAGTGGTATTTATTCCGTTGGATACAAGATCCCATCGATTCTTGTCGTTTTTCAGTCTATTTTTAATCAGGCGTGGGTGCTCTCTGCTGTCAAGGAATTTGATTCGAAGGATAAGGAGGCCTATTTTACAAAAGTGTACCGATTATATAATTTCGGTATGGTCGTAGGCTGCTCCGTTCTGATTCTGTCTACGAAAGTCCTAGCATATTATTTATATTCAGAGGATTTTTATCAAGCCTGGGTTTATGTTCCATTGTTAGTCATTTCAATAGTTTTTGGGTCTCTTTGCAGTTACGTTGGTGGCATATTTTTGGCTGCAAAGGATACCGGGATTATCGCAAAAACTACGTTGATAGGGGCGACTTTAAATATAATTGTTGATATTGCTCTTGTATATAGTATTGGAGCGATGGGGGCTGCGATAGCCACCGTTTTATCCTATATAGTGATATGGATGATGAGAATGATATATGTTCGTAAATACATAAAACTCGAAATCAAAATATTAAGAGATGTTTTTTCTTATCTATTACTTATAGTTCAAACGGTTATATTATTGATTGTACCCGATTATGCCATTCTGTATCCTGTTGAAATGGTACTTTTGTTAGTAATAATTGGTGCATATATGGATGAGATAAAGATTGTTATGAATAGAATGACGGGGATATTGAAGTGAGGAAGATAGCATTTTTTGTGTATGATTTTTGCACCTACGGCGGAGTGGTGAGGGTGATTACAAATCTGGCTGGAGAATTAATTAAGTATGCAGATGTATATATTATTTCGCTGAGAAAAAAAGACAATCGTAAGTTGGAATGGTTTCCGGATGGTGTAAGATATATTGAATTAGACATACCGGTTGGAGGAATAATAAAAAACTATTTTTCCGCAAAAAAGCAAATCTGTGATGTGGTTAATAAATATGAAATAGATGTGGTTGTTTTGCAACATGAATATGAAGGTTTTTTCGGTAAAGAGATTAAAAGGCTAACATCCGCAAAGGTTATATCTTGTGATCATGGAAATATATATGATGTTTCTCTTGCATCCTTTAAGCATGATATTAAACTGGCTCGTATGGCTAAAGGGTGCGACATCCTTATAGTAGAGACAGAAAGGTGTAAGAATTCATATATTGAAAAGTTTCATATTCCAGAGGGGAAAATACAAGTCATTCCTAATTGGTTAGATGAAGAGATAGATCACAACGATAGGTATGATATTGACTCAAAAAAGATTATATCTGTTGGAAGACTTGCAAGGCAAAAGGGATACGATCTACTGATAGAAGCGTTTGATAAGGTACATCAGAAGCATCCTGACTGGGTGATTGACTTGTATGGAGATGGGAGTGAACGAAAGCTTCTTGAAGATATGATAGAGAAATATCATCTGGAACATCATATAATTCTGAAAGGTATTCTTCTTGATATGCAAAGACTTTATAGGGGATATAGTTTTTATGTTATGTCATCGCGTCACGAAGGATTCGGAATGGTATTATTAGAGGCAAAGCATAATCGACTTCCGGCCATAAGCTTCGATATTGATGCGGGACCGAGTGACATTATTACGGATGGTTTCAGCGGTATACTTGTTAAAGACGGAGATGTGCAGGGGCTTGCAGATGCCATATGCAGGATGATAGAAAATCCTGATCTGAGACTTGAAATGTCACGAAATACTCAGATCGATATAGTAAAGTTTTATAAAAGTTCTGTTCTGAAAAAATGGCTGGATATTTTAGAAATTCATGTGTAAAAGTTATACTAATAGATATGGGGGATAGAAGATGCTCGGAGCATTACGAAAAAGAATAATCAAGCTTTTTTTAGGAAGGAAGTTTTATAATGAATTTAATTCATTGATAGAAGAATCTCATAATTCAGTTATTGAGCGACATGAGACTTATATTGACAGACTTATTGAGTGTTCAAATGATGCATTCCTTAATAATCCCAGAATTCACGTGATTCATTTGATAGATACGGATAATACCGGTGATGTTAATTGTGGCCCTGAGTATTACTTGAAAAGGTCCGGACTAAACCTCAGGATTACTCTGCATGATCTGGAACGTATTAATGAGGATGTAATTGGAAAGGATGATGTTGTTATTATTGGTGGTGGAGGGTTGCTGGATTTCTCGGATAAATGGAACAAAACCATCAATAGGTGTACTGAGTTGTCTGATAATGTTGTGATCTGGGGAGCTGGATATAATAAGCATTTTGATGATAAAAGTGTGACAGTTAAAATAAATATAGAGTTGATAGATATGATAGGAATCAGAGATTTCATCGATGATAAAACATATGTTCCTTGCGTCTCCTGTATGTTACCCCATTTTGATCAGCACTTTGATGTGAAGAGAAAGATCGGAGTGGCAAAACACTTGACATTTTCTGATCAAATTCCTGGTGAGTTAAAAAAATATGAGCAAATAACTAATAAGGATTGTCTTGATAGAATCATCAAGTTCATCGGAGAATCGGAATATATAGTAACCAACACATATCATATGTATTATTGGGCTACGCTGCTGAAAAAAAAGGTTATTCTATTTGGAGAGTTTTCAAGTAAGTTTGATAATCTTAAGTACCCACCGGTAAGATATACGGGTGTCCTTGAAGAGGATTTAAAGAATGCTACTGTTTACGAGGATGCGCTTGAGGAATCAAGAGAAAAAAACAGAGAGTTTTTAGAAAAGATAACAGAGAGATTTTTGTTATAGAAAAACAGAAAGATCTAAAGCAAGATGGAGCGAAATGATATGCAACATGTGTTTATAATAGGTGCAAAATCCATAGGACAATATGGTGGTTATGAGACTTTTGTTGACAGATTGATAGGTGAGCATGAAAATGAGGAGTCTATTAAGTATCATGTTGCGTGTAAAGCAAATGGCGACGGTTGTATGGATGAATCAAAGATCGCAGATGTAAAACCACTCAAAAAAGATAACGATGGTAAAGTGCTTGAGTTTGAATATAAGAATGCACATGTATTCAAGATAACTTGTCCATCTATAGGTTCTGCGGTAGCTGTATATTATGATAGAGCAGCATTGCTTTATTCTATAGCATATTGCAAAAAGCATGGTATAGAACATCCGATTTTTTATATACTAACATGTCGAATAGGCCTATTTATTAATGGACTTGCGAAAAATATAAAAGCTGTTGGAGGGAAGTTTTATATTAATCCTGACGGTCATGAGTGGAGAAGATCAAAGTGGAATCCACTGATCAGATGTTATTGGAAGTGGTCAGAAAAGCAAATGGTAACTAAGGCGGACCTTGTAATATGCGATTCGAAGAATATAGAAAAGTACATAAAAAAGACTTATTCTCATCCAAATACAGCTTATATATCATATGGGGCAGATGTATCCAAAAGTGCATTGTCAGATGAAGAAGCCGGTTTTAAGGATTGGATAAAAGAAAAAGGAATAAGTAAAGGACAGTATTATCTGATAGTTGGAAGATTTGTTCCTGAGAATAATTACGAGACTATGATCAGAGAGTTTATGAAAAGTAATACGTCTCGAGATCTGGTTATAGTTGCTAATGCTAATAATAAATATCAAAATGAACTTGAAAAGAAGTTTCATTGGAAAAAAGACAAAAGAATCAAGTTTGTTGGTACAGTATATGATCAGGAACTGTTAAAAAAAATCAGAGAAAATGCGTATGCATATCTTCATGGCCATGAGGTTGGTGGGACGAATCCCAGCCTGCTGGAGGCTTTAGGGAGTACTCAGTTAAATATGCTTTTAAAAGTTGGTTTTAATTATGAAGTTGGCAGAGATGCTGCACTATACTGGACAAAGGAAGAAGGTAGTCTTAGAAAGCTTATTGACCGGACGGAAGGGATGAATGAAGAGGAAAAAAGAGATTACGGCAACAAGGCGAAAGAAAGAATAAAAACTGGTTATAGTTGGAGATTAATAGGTCAAGAATATAAGGCTATTTGGAATTAGAAATATGAAAATATTAGTGATTCACAATTATCATAGAAAAGGTTCAGCAAGTGGTGATGATCAGGTATTTAAATCTGAAACAGCATTACTGGAAAAACATGGGATCAAAGTCATTAGATATACTGTCTCGAATGATGACTATGATAAATCCGGAATAAAAGGAAAGATTCAATCTGTATTTGGGATGCTATGGTCTTTAAAAAACTATAAGGCGGTTCAGAGATTAATAAAAACAGAAAAGCCTGATATCGTTCATGTTCATACTTTTTTCCCACTGCTTTCGCCATCTATTCTTTATGCGGCAAAGAGAATGAAGGTTCCGGTTGTTGCAACGCTTCATGACACAAGATTTATCTGTCCATGTGCAACATCTCTCAGAGGCACAAAAATATGTAATAAATGTGGGGATGGTCACTATTTGCGGATGTGCAGATATGGGTGCTTCAAAGAGTCCAAAATACAGAGTTTGGCTGTAGCTATTATATTTAAATATCATCGGTTAAGAAAAAGCTTTTATAAGCAAATCGACAGATATATATGCTTAAATAATAATCAGATAAAACTGCTAAAAAGAATTGGCTTTGATAAGAGCAAAATTGTAAAAAAATATAATTTTGTACCTGATGCAGATTTGAATCTAAGTAACAAAACATATGAAGGGTTGCCCGAAAGGTATGTGGTTTTCTATGGTCGTATAGGGAAAGAGAAAGGAATAGATATCCTTATGAAAGCCTGGAATAATCTGGAAATCCCTTTTGTAGTAATGGGAGGAGGACCATTAGAAAAGGATTTAAAAAAATGGGCTGATAAAAATCCTAATGTATACTATATGGGATATACGGAGCATGAAAAATGTTTGAATATAGTTAAGCGTTCGGAATTTGTCGTTTTCCCATCAATCTGGTATGAAGGGTGCTCTATGGTGGAAATAGAAGCTATGTCTCTTGGAAAAGGTGTTATAGCTACGGATTTGGGATTTTCTAAAGAAGCGATTATAGATGGCTATAATGGATATAAATTTCCTTTGGGTGATGTTTCTGAGTTTAAGAAAAAAATATGCGAACTATGGAGTTCATCGAAAAAATGCAAAGAATTAGGAATAAATGCAAGAAAAGAATACGAAGAAAAATACAGACCAGAAGATAATTATCAGCAGTTGATGAGAATATATAAAAGTGCTTTAAGAGGAAAAACTAATGCATTCAGAAATAAAAGGAATAGATAAATTAATAATATATAAAAATGCCGGGGTTAAGGTGCTGCGAGGTTTTTGGATGAGGCTATTTATAAATAAGGTTAAAGGGTTATTATTGGTTGGTAAAAACGTTACGATAACGCACGGAAACCATATCAGATGCGGAAAAAATGTTAAATTCGAAGACTATTCTGAAATACATGGCCTATGTTCCGGGGGATTGGTTTTTGGAGACTGTGTTACTATAAGCCGTGGCGTTATGATTCGTCCGTCCAGTTATTATGGAAAGGATCTTGGTGGTGGACTTGTTATAGGCAACAATAGTTCCATAGGTCCTTATGGTTATGTGGGGTGTTCTGGAAAGATAAAGATTGGTTCTAATGTCATGTTTGGACCGAAGTGTAGTTTATTTGCTGAAAATCATATATTCTCTGACTCGAAGAAAACTATAAAAAGCCAGGGAGTAAAACAAAAAGGGATAATTATTGAAGATGACTGTTGGATTGGAAGTAATGTAGTAATACTTGATGGAGTGAGAATAGGAAAAGGATCTGTAATAGGGGCTGGTACACTGATCACTAAGGATGTTCCAGCCGGAAGTGTTGTAGTAGATGAGAGAAACAGGAAAATACGTCTGAGAGGCTGAGTTATAGTGGAATATAAAAAAACTAAAGTGTTAGTATATGGTATGACTGCTAATTATGGAGGAGTAGAATCTTTCATAATGAATTATTATAGAAATATTGACAGAGATTTATTTCAATTTGACTTTCTTTGTGATTCTATAAAGTCTATTGCTTTTGATAAAGAGTTGGAAGAATATGGATCGAAGATTTATTATATTACTCCAAGAAGAAAAAACTATTTTAAATACAAAAGAGATTTGAGATTGTTTTTTAAGACACATTCTTCAGATTATGATGTCATATGGGTAAATCTTTGCGATTTAGTTAATATTGATTTTTTGAAATTGGCTTGTAAATACAAAATTCCCAAAAGAATAATTCATAGTCATAATACAGATAGCCTGGAACGTTATATAAAAACGGTGATTCATAGATTTAATCGGCATTTTTTGGAAAAATATGCAACTGACTTTTGGGCTTGTTCGAAGGAGGCGTCAAATTGGTTTTTTAATGACAAAATAGTTGATAGATGTGAGATTATACATAATGCAATTGAAATAGAGCAGTATTATTATATTGAATCAAAAAGAGAATTAATAAGAAAAGAACATAATCTCGGTGACAGCTTTGTGATAGGAACAGTAGGACGTCTGTGCTCACAAAAAAACCATGGGTTTTTAATAGATTTATGCAAAGATATTGTAGGAATAGACTACAAGGTTGTGATTGTTGGAGAAGGTGAAGATAGAGAGGACCTTAAAAAATCTATCAAAGAAAATGGATTAGAAGAAAGAGTGTTGCTTGTTGGAATGCAACGAGATATTCAAGGCTGGCTAAGTGCTTTTGATGTGTTTGTTCTTCCGTCTAAGTATGAAGGTTTAGGGATCGTGGCCTTAGAAGCTCAGGCTTCAGGGTTGCCTGTGGTGGAATCAACGGTTGTACCGGCGGAGGGAATTGTAAATGAAAATGTATATCAATTACCCCTGAATGAAAAAAGCAAATGGATAGAATTGTTGAAAAGAATAAGCAATAAGACTTGTCGAATTAATTCGGAAGAATCGTATAGGAATCTCTCAAATAATGGATTTGATATAAAACTGGAAAAGAAAAGGTTAGAAGATTTGCTTTAATTTGTACAGTTCGGGAAGTAGGAGCGATCATGGATTATATAAATGGACTCGTAAGTGTTATTGTACCAATTTATAATGGTGAAAAGACGCTTGATAGATGTTTGGATTCTTTGTGTAATCAAAAGTATGGTGCTATTGAAATTCTTTTGGTGGATGACGGATCTCAAGATGATTCGGTGAGAATATGCCGAAAAAGAGCAGAGAATGATGCGAGAATAAAAATAATACAAAAGAATAATAGTGGGGTTTCTGATACAAGAAACTATGGACTGAAAAATGCGTTAGGTGAATTTGTTGTCTTTGTTGATTGTGATGATTATGTAGGATCGGAATATATAGACCATTTAGTAAAGTTAATGGATGAAGATGTTGATTTTGGAATATGTGGATGGGTGAAGGTTGATGAGAGTGGTAACGTTATTGAAAAATGCCATAATTATAATGATCATTATAAGCCAGCCAACCTGTTAAAAAACATCGTTTCGGTAAATGGAATCAGAGGATATGCTGTTTCTAAAATATTCAGAAACGAAATAATAAAAAACAATAATATAAGATTTCATAAAAAGCTGAATTATTGTGAGGATTTGTATTTTTGCTGTGAGTATGTAAAACAGTGTAAAAATATGAGTGTGAACACAAATCACAAGGATTATTATTATGTTATTAATAAAAATAGTACGACGTACTTATCGTTCTACTCGGATTCATTTAATACAAAATGGCTTTCGGAAATAAAAACATATGAGAATATAATAAAAATGCTGAATGATTATCCTCACGTGTGCAGAATTTTACGTGCGAGAATTGCGTTAAGCTCCTCCTTCTATATAAACAGAATGTATCAATGTGGTTATTGTGATAATAATTTGTATAATAAACTACTAAAAAAAATAAGAAAAAACCTTTTATTTGTTATTTTATCAAAAGAAGGGGATAAAAAATGGAGAGTACAGACTATTTTGTGCTCGGTCTCTCCTAAATTGGAATATGCTTTAAAAAAGATAATAAGTAGAAAAAATATAAGATATAAAATATAAGATATGCAAAAAAAGTATTAAGTGTAAGTATAGCGGCTTATAATCCCGAGGGTTGGCTGGCAAGATGTATAGTTTCACTTATAGTATTGAAATACATATAATAAAATTGATAATAGTTTTCCAGAATATAAGGAATCCTTAAAAGAGACAAGAGAGGGGAGTAATGAATTAATTGAAAAAAAAGAAAGAAATATGTGTTTTTATTCCTTGCTATAATTGTGAGAGATTTATAGAGAAGACCATTAATTCGATTCTTAATCAAACACTTCAAGATTTTGATATTGTGGTTGTTGATGATGGTTCGAGAGATGATTCATATAACATAGTAAAAAGAATGATGGAGGAAGACCCTAGAATAATACTTTATAAAAATGAGAAGAACTTAGGACTTGGAAGAACAAGAAACCTTATGTTTGATTATTGCAAGGATTATAAATATGTGGCGTTAATGGATGCAGATGATCTGGCTCCTGATTATAGACTTGAAATGGAATATAATTATTTGGAAAAAAATGGTGATATTACCTGTGTTTCCGGAGTAATGCAGATGATTGATGAAAATGATAATTTGGGAAGGATTATTGATTTGGGAGTTCATAAATTTGAAGAAATTAAATTTATATTGACGTTTAAGGATCCAATACCAAATGGTGCTTCGATGATAAGAATGTCAGATTTGTTGGCAAATGATCTGAGATATAGAAATCATTTTTTTTGTGCACAAGATTATATGTTTTACTGTGAGCTAGTTAATAAGTGTAAAATGGTAATATTACCATATATCTTGTTATATTATAGATGGCATGGTGAAAATATTTCGATAACATCTCTTAAACGAAAGAAAGAAAGAGATAAACTGTTAGACGAGGTTCACGATTTTACTTTTTCAAATTATGATGTGAAGTTGAATTGGTTTGAGAAAAAGGTTTTTAAACGAGGATTTAGGGATACGGAAGAAACGAGTTTTCTGTTTAAAATTGTATTTCATATCAAATTATATTTATTTAAGAAAAGATATCCTATGTATAGAGGCTTGTTCAAATAAATGTATTTAGATAAAAGAAAAAATGATAAAAGAAGAATCAGTTATGGATTGATAAATAAAATGGTAATATTTTTATTGCCATTTTTTGTTCAGAGTTAGAAAGTACAATGAAAATCGAACGAACTAAAAACACAATAAGAAATACAAAGTGGGGAGTTAGTCAGAAAATTGTAAGTATACTGTGTCCCTTTTTTTTACGTACGGCGCTAATATATGTATTAGGAGCTGAGTATGCGGGATTATCAAGCCTTTTTACTTCTATTTTATCAATTTTGAGTTTGACTGAATTGGGTTTTTCTAATGCGATTGTTTACAATATGTATAAGCCAGTGGCGGAGGATGATGAAGATAAGATTTGCGCTTTACTGAATATATACAGAAGGGCGTATCTTATTATTGGTTGGGTTATTCTTGCGTTAGGTGTAATTCTTATACCAGTATTACCATATCTTATTAGTGGAGATGTTCCTGCAGATACTAATTTGTATATTCTATATCTGGTTTACCTGATTAATACTGTAATTAGTTACTTCTTGTTTGGCTATAAGATGGCAATTTTGTCAGCATATCAGCGTGAGGATGTAATTAGTAAAAATACATTACTTTATAATGTTATTTTATATGGCTTGCAGTTTGTAGTTTTATTTGCCTTTAGAAACTATTACGCTTATGCGATTATTATTCCTCTAGCCACTGTGTTTCTTAATTTACTGAATAATAGAGCGGTAAAAAAGATGTTTCCTAATTATAAACCGGCTGGAGAAATTGATAGTGACACTAAAGCCAATCTGAAAAAAAGTATTCTTGGAATTATGATCTGGAAAGTTGGGGCTGCAACAAGAAATACCCTTGACAGTATTGTAATATCCATGTATCTCGGTTTAGTTGCTGTGGCGATGTATAACAATTATTTCTATATAATTAATGGAGTGATTACTTTTTTGGGAGTGATTATTACATCAATAACTGCAGGTGTGGGGAATAAAGTTGCAACCGAGTCTCCGGAAAATAATTATAAGGATTTTCATAAATTTCACTTTTATTATATGTGGATATCTGGTTGGTGCGCAGTTTGCATGATGTGTCTTTATCAACCGTTCATGAGTCTGTGGATGGGAGAAAAAATGATGTTTCCAGATTATATAATGTTTATGTTTTGCTACTATTTTATTATGTTAAAGCAAGGTGATATTAACTATGTATATTATCAGGCTACAGGGCTTTGGTGGGAAGGAAAGATGCGGTCTATCATAGAAACTGTACTAAATCTTATTCTGAATTTGATTCTTGGAAAATATTTTGGAGTCGCAGGGATAATAGCTGCTACAATTATTTCTTTTACATGTATATATTTTTATGGTTCAAAGTTTGTGTTTACCAAATACTTCAAAAATGGAAGATTAATGTCTTTTTATGTTGATAATTGTATATATCTAGGAACTATTGCAGGTGCGGGAATAATTACATTTATTATCACAAAAGCAATAACCAATGCAATAGATTTTAATATTATAGGAGAATCATCGATAGTACTTATACTTTGTGTGCTTATTCCGAATATTATATTTGCGGTTGTATACTCGGTTGGAAAACAGCAAAGATGCTATATTCGTGGAGTCTATAATAAATTGTTAAGGAAATCAAATTAATGGAAATTGCAATTGCAGGAACAGGTTATGTTGGATTATCTCTGGCTGTTCTTTTGTCCCAGAAGAATAATGTTACAGCTGTTGATATTGTTCCAGAAAGAGTTGAGATGATCAATAACTGGAAGAGTCCGATTAGTGATGAGTATATTGAAAAATATATGGAAGAACATGAATCTAGAGGGTTAATGCTAAAGGCAACTATGGATGCTGCTTCGTCATACGAATCAGCGGATTATGTAATTGTTGCAACCCCGACAAATTATGATCCCCAAAAAAACTTTTTTGATACCAGTGCGGTTGAGAGTGTTATTGAGTTAGTGTTAAATAGCAGCGAAAAAGCAATAATAATTATTAAAAGTACCATCCCGGTAGGATTCACGGAAAAAATGAAAACAAAATATAAGACTGATCGTATAATGTTCAGTCCGGAATTTCTTCGTGAATCAAGAGCTTTATATGATAATTTGTATCCTAGTCGAATTATAGTAGGATATAGTGGTAGTAAAGAAAAGGCAGAAGAGTTTACACGGCTTTTAAAGTCATGTAGTTTAAAGGAAGACGCTGAAATCGTATTGATGGGCACCACGGAGGCGGAGGCTGTGAAGCTTTTTGCTAATACTTATTTGGCGTTAAGAGTTTCATTCTTTAATGAATTGGATACTTATGCTGAAGTGAAAGGCTTAAATACGCAATCAATCATTAGAGGAGTATGCCTAGATTCAAGAATAGGAGAATTTTACAATAATCCTTCCTTTGGGTATGGAGGATATTGTCTTCCAAAAGATACAAAACAATTACTTGCGAACTATCAGGATGTTCCCGAAAACCTCATTAAAGCAATCGTTGAATCAAATAAAACACGTAAGGATTTCATTGCTGATCGTGTGTTAAAAATAGCTGGATATTATGACTATTATGAGCATAGAGAGTTTGAAGGGGACAAGGAAAAGGAGTTCGTGGTAGGCGTTTACCGATTAACAATGAAGAGTAACTCTGATAATTTCAGACAAAGTAGTATCCAGGGAATAATGAAAAGAATAAAAGAGAAAGGTGTTACTGTTATTATATATGAGCCAACTTTAGAAAATGGCAGTGCATTCTTTTGTAGCATGGTGGTAAATAGTCTGGCAGAATTCAAAAAAAAGAGTCAGGCAATTATTGCTAATAGAATGAGTGAAGATTTAAACGATGTTATTAATAAAGTCTATACCAGAGATTTATTCAATAGAGATTAGAGAGGTGAATATGATAAAAAGATTAGTAAAGGGTATTAATAGAAAAATTGAGAATATGACAAAAAATGCTTATAAATTCATTTTTTTACGCATAAATTTTAGATCTATTCCATCATTAAAAAAAAACACTCGTAATACCACAAATGGGTATATTGTTTCGCTGACCAGCTGGGAACCAAGGTTCAATACCTTACCAATTGCTTTGAAGAGCCTATTATTTCAAACTAGAAAACCGGATAGAATTATTCTTTATTTAGGAAATGATGTGAATCCTAAAAGTATTCCTTACGAGATTAAAAGGTTTAGAAAGAAGGGCGTAGAAATTAAATTTGTAAATGAGAATCTTCGGGCTCATAAAAAGTATTATTATGCGATGAAGGAATATCCAGATAGCACAGTTATCACAGTTGATGATGATGTTATTTATTCACCTTTTACTATAAGCTCATTGATAAAGTGTAGCAAAAGGAATAAAAAATGTGTATGTGCGAGAAGAACTCACAGGATGACCTTTTCAGGAGGAAAACTATTGCCGTATAAAGACTGGAAATATGAGGTTACAGATATAAAACCTCGCTTTAATTTGCTGGGGACGGGCGTAGGTGGAATACTATATCCACCACATAGCTTGCATATGGATCTTTTTAACAAGGAGGAGTTAAAAAGAATAGCATTTACTAATGATGATTTGTGGTTAAAAGGGATGGAAATGCTTCGTAACACTAAAACTAAGTCTGTTAAGTGTCTTTGGAAACATCCGATTGAAATATTGAATGAAGATGAATATTCCTTGTTTAATATTAATGTTATAAATAACGAAAATGATAGAATCTTTGAAAGATTGCAAGAACGATATCCGGGGATATTGGATAAATGTTTATAATAATAATATAGAATAGTAGGTGGTTAAAAAAATGAGAAAAAATCGTGTATTGGTTACGGGTGGAGCTGGATTCATAGGTTCGCATCTGTGCGAGAGATTACTTGAAAATGAGTATGATGTTATCTGTATTGATAATCTATTTACAGGATCGAAGGATAATATCAGACATTTATTATCAAATCCATATTTTGAGTTTATTCGTCATGATATGACACAGCCTATTATGGTAGAATGTGACCAAATTTATAATTTGGCATGCCCAGCTAGTCCTAAATGGTATCAGAAGGATCCGATTTATACGTTTCAGACTTCGGTTTATGGAGCAATGAATTGTTTGGGACTCGCAAAACGTATTGGGGCAAGAGTTTTACAGGCGTCCACATCGGAAGTGTATGGAGATCCATTGGTTCATCCACAACCAGAGTCTTATTGGGGAAATGTTAATACTACGGGTATTCGTTCGTGCTATGATGAGGGAAAAAGGGCGGCTGAAACATTATTCTTCGATTATAACAGACAACATGGAGTAGATATAAAGGTAATGAGAATATTCAATACTTATGGACCGCGCATGGATATTGGGGATGGAAGAGTCGTCAGTAATTTTGTCGTGCAGGCATTACAGGGGCAAAATATAACAATCTATGGAAATGGTAATCAGACCCGTAGTTTTTGTTATGTAGGCGATTTGGTAGATGGGATGATCAAAATGATGAATAGCAGACCTGGTTTTTCTGGCCCGGTCAATGTAGGCAATCCTAGAGAGTTCACAATAAAGGAACTGGCAGAATTAGTAATTAAGATGACAAAATCAGATTCTAAAATAGTTTATAAGCAACTACCTGAAGATGATCCCGCCCAGAGAAAACCGTTAATTGATTTGGCACAAAAAGAGCTTGGGTGGAGTCCTAAAATTCAACTGGAAGAGGGACTGGAACATACAATAAAATATTTTGAGAAGCTTTTAAGAGGAACTGATGTCCAAATATAGTAAGATAATCTGCATTGTTGCATCCTCTGGAGTGTAATTAGAAGACAGTCTTATGGTGGAACCGCTTATGATATAAAAAACATTGAAGAAAATAATTCAAAATTATAAGATTTGTTGTGTGTGTATGGGTGCTGCCGAGAGAGGAAATGTCCTTATTTCCCAAAATCGTATTGATGATGGTGTGATGTTTAAGATGGATTTTGATTCTCGAATTATTGGGAATATATAACTTCCGGATGGCGCTGGAAAGTCTGGGATAGGCATTTTTATAAGAGAATATTCCCCTGATGAATTCCTTTGGTTTTTAAACGTATAAAAGGAGATATGAGTTTGGGTAAGGCTAGACCGACTACATTAGATGAATTAGAAAAGTAATATTATCATCATATAGCAAGATTGGGATGTGAACTAGGAATAGCTGGTATGTGGCAAGTTGGTGGAAGAAGTGAGATTATTGATCTTATAAAATAGTTGGGCTTGATATCCATTCACTTCCAGATCATCTTTGTAATGATGGGTCGCTGATGTTTAAACTAAGTGGAGATGAATTCAGCATGCTCTTCTGCTCTGATGTTCAGAGTGAGATGGAGTAGTTTATCCTTTCAGAGTATAGGGAGGATGTAAAGACTGACTATGTGTAGTGTGGTCACCATGGTAATTGGGGTCTTTCGACGGATTTTTATGATGTGGTTGACCCGACGGCAGCCTTTATGGATGCACCAAAGTGGCTATTTGAAACCAGAGATGACATATACGATGGTTATAAGACATATGATTATTTTAGTGAGAAGGGTGTGATGCTTTATACATTTGAAGGGGCACCACATAGTATTTTGTTATATTAGTGGTAAGGATTTCGCATATTCCTTACGTTGAATTCCAGCCGATATGCAGTATGAATAATTCTATCCATACAAGCATCGGCATAAGTGTCATCTTTAAATATGTCGTATCAGTTATTAACAGGTGTTTGGAAGATAACTGTGGTTTAGTTATATATAGTCTGTATATATATAGTATAAAGTGATGATTCTAAGCTGCTAAGAGTAAGATATATTGATATTTGTAACTATTCAGAGAAACATGAGTGGTTAAGGGAGTGCGATGAAAAAAATATGCTTAATTTCGTCATCGGGCGGACATTATGAAGAATTGATGATGCTGAAACCTTTAAAAAAGAAATATAGTGTTTTTGTTGTGACAGAAAAGATAAAATATAATAATAATGATCCTAGGATTGATTACTATTTATATCAGACTAATAGAAAAGAAATATTATGGTTATTTAAGTTTATAATAAACTTTGTGAAATCTTTTTTCATCTTTCTGAAAGAAAAACCTGATGTCATTATTTCAACAGGTGTGCTCTCGACTATCCCGATGTTTTTCATTGGTCATATTTTTAAGAAAAAGAATATATATATAGAATCAATTGCAAATGTTTATAGACCAACCAAGACCGGTAGATTTATATATAAAATGGGATTGGCTGATAGATTCTATGTACAATGGGAATCACTCTTAAAGTATTATCCTACGGCAATATATGAAGGAGGGATATATTGATATGATTTTTGTGACAGTAGGGTCTCAAAAGTTTCAATTTGACAGATTGTTAAAAAAAATTGATGAACTAATTGATGATAATGTAATTGATGAGCCAGTATATGCACAGATAGGAGCTTGTGGATATAAACCACATAACTTTGACTATGTGGATTATATGCCTCAGGAGGAGTTTGAAAAAAGAATAAATGAGAGTAGTTTAGTGATAACTCATGCAGGGACAGGTGCGATTTTTAATGCTATAACGCAGAAGAAAAAAGTGATTGCTATACCTCGATTAGAAAAATATAACGAACATGTGGATAATCACCAATTGCAGATAGTAAAAAGATTTGACAGATTAAAGCTTATTGAGCCATGTTATAAAATAGAAGATCTTGAAACGGCATATAGAAATGTTTATTTGAAGAATTACAAAGAATATATTTCAAATACTGATAGAATTATAAAAAGTATCGAGAGTTATATAGGTTAATAAAGGTTGACAAACTAATAATAGAAAAATGGATATAATGAAATGATAAACAAGGTTATAGTTTTATTATCAACGTATAATGGTGAGAAATATCTAAAGGAACAGCTGGAAAGCTTATTTTTACAAAAAGATGTTGATGTGAGCGTTATAGTTCGTGATGATGGCTCATCTGACGGAACTTGTCAGATTTTAGATACTTATAAAGATAAGTTTTCTTTGGAGTGGTATAAAGGGAAACATTGTGGTGTTCAGAAAAGTTTTATGGAATTAATGAAAATGGCATCATCAAAGGATTTTGATTATTTTGCATTTTGTGATCAGGATGATGTCTGGGATGAGGACAAACTACGCGTTGGGCTAAGAAAAGTAAGGAAATGTGAGGCAAGATGGAAATCTGATATTCCTGTTTTATATTACAGTGGTCAACGTTTAGTTGATAAAAATCTGAATCTTATTGGAAATCATACATTAAAAAGACATAGAACAGATTATGCCAGATTTCTTGTCAATGATGCAGCTGGTTGTACGGAAGTATTTAACAGGAATCTTTTGGATGTGGTAAATCGGTATGAACCAAGATATATTCTTTCACACGACACATGGATACTCAAGGTTTGTCTTGCTGTTGGCGGAAAGATAATAGTTGATCCTGAGGTCCATTTATCGTATAGGCAGCATGATAATAATACGGTAGGAGTGAAGAGAGATATAATATCAAAGATACGGAAGGCAAAGAATTATATAAGTGGACAAAACATATCGAAACAAATGAGCGAATTGAAAAAAGGCTATTCTGATAGAATTGTAAGTGATTATATGGAAATTATAGATGATGTCTCATCTTATAAGAATTCATTTTCGACAAAGAAACGCCTACTAAGTTTTAGGAGATTTTACTTTGAGGATATAGGCCTTCAGATGGTTTATGCATTAAACGTATTATTTAATAAGGTTTAGAGATCTCTTTTTGGTGCTTTTTATGTTGAGTTCGCAAAAACCGTGAAGCATTGCTTTATGGTTTTTTTGATAGTAATGGCTTATATGTTTACCATTAAGACCAGTGAGACATATTCTCGTATTGTTCTTTAGAGAAATTTTAGGTGTTTAAGATATAAGTTTATTATCGGGAGGTGTGTGGTGAAGATATGTATAATGATGTCCACATATAACGGAGCTGAGTATATAGAACAACAACTGGATTCGATAATTAATCAGGAGCTACCTGTTAGAACAGATCTGCGTGTGTTTATCAGAGATGATGGATCAACTGATAATACCTTGGATATTTTAAAAAGATACTGTGATGGAGGAAATGATAGACATAATAAAGTGGACTTTACTATACTTAAAGGTAAGAATGTAGGACCGGCAAGGAGTTTCTTAGAACTCATCCGCATAGCTCCGCAGGCTGATATCTATGCTTTCTGTGATCAGGATGATGTCTGGATGCAAGGTAAGCTAAAAACATCCTCTAGTGCTTTGATTTCAGTAGAAGAGAATTGTAATAAGAAAAATATTCCAACTCTTTGGACTTCAAACTATAGTTTAATTGACTCAGATATGAGAATAATTAAAAGGAAGACTAATTGTTTTGAGAAACAGAGCTTTTGTCGGGCGTTATTTTATAATGAGATACCAGGCTGTACTATGGTTTTTAACAAGTCCCTTTTGGATGAGATGAAAAGGTTAGATATAAAGGATTTCAGAATGCATGATATATTGGCTTTATGCACAGCACTTGCTATAGGACGCGTTCTTTATGATGAAACTTCATATACTTTGTATCGTCAGCATTCAAAGAATGTAATAGGTGAAAATCACAAAAGTATGCCGCCTATTAAGTGGATACTCGATAAAATAGAAGTTGTATTATCAAATAAAACATTTAATTATTCTGAGTATGCAGAAAAAGCTATAGATACATATGGAAGAAAACTAGACAAAAAATTGATTAGGGAGCTTTGTCTTATAAAGAATTATAGAAAGGGTTTTAATAGGTTAAGGCTGTTAAGAAGAACATATACATATTGTGATGATATACGCACATCATTATCAATTAGAATAAGAATACTATTAGGGAAAGTGTAGGCATATGTATACTAAAATTAAAAGTCGGTTAAAAGAGCTATATCATCATTCAGGTGCTATCTTTATTTTGGATGCATACTTCTTACGCATAATAGACAGTGTAAAGAAATTATTGGATATATATTTGAAAAAAATTGACAGTAAAGGTAGAAATATTACAACTATTAATAGCTTATCTGAAATGTTAAAGATGTTAGAATTGAATGGGGATACTATTTATGGAAGGGAAATTGTAGAACAATATGATGAAGACCCGAGTAAAACCATTCTGTTAGTTAGTCACGAGATGTCCCTATCAGGAGCGCCGATTGCTTTATTTCATATGGCAAAAGAAATAAAAAAGCAAGGATATCAAGTGATTTTCTGTAGTCATATGAGTGGAGAAATACTTGCTCAAAATATATATGAATATGACATTCCAGTAATAATAAGTAGGGATATATATGAGACGAATCTTATCTTGAAAATAAGGACGCTTTTTGCAAAAATAATAGTAAATACTATTAAGCTTTTTCCTATTATCAATATCCTAAAGGACACTGATATGGAAGTGATATGGTGGATCCATGAAGCCGAAGAATCTTATAACAGATCTATAGCGAGGTATATGCCTCGTACACTTCCAGAAAATATACATCCATTCACTGTTGGACCTTACGCCATGAGGGTGCTTCTTGATCATTTCCCACGTTATAAAACACGTAATCTATTATATAGTTCCCCTGATTTAATGGTGGAGGAGTTAAAAAAATCTGTTGACGTTTATAGTTTACCTGTGGATGCACAGGATAAAAAGGTTTATGCTATCGTGGGAGTTGTAACTAGAAGAAAGGGACAGGACGTTCTTATAAGAGCTATAAATATGTTGCCAGACAGAATTAGAAGAAGTTGTTATTTTGTGTTTGTAGGGCAGGGGTGCGATGATTATATAACTTCGAAACTGAACAGACTAGAGAGGGGGTATCCTGAAAATGTTCACTATATAGAGGGGCTGAACATGGCACAAATATGTGGATTATATAAAAACGTTGATTATTTAGTATGTTCATCCCGAGATGATCCTATGCCATTAGTGATAGCGGAAGCAATGTCTTTTGGGGTTCCATGTATATGCTCTGAAAATACTGGAGATGCTGCAATAATAAAAAAATATCGTTCAGGATATATCTATGAAAAAAACTCGGCATCAAAACTTTCTAAAACTATAATGGCAAGCTTCTATCAATACGAAAAAAAATACAAAAAAATGTCGCAAAACTCGCGTAAAGCATATGACGATATTTTTAGCGAGTCTATATATGAAAAAAGATTAAAAAAAGTTCTTGAGGAGAAATAAGGTGAATCTTTTTTTAAAAGCGAAGGAACTAGATTCTTCAAGAAGTGAAAATAGTATAAGAAATGCAACGGTTAGTATTTGTATATCTGCTATTGTTACGTTGGCTGCCTTTGCTAACAGGACAGTTTTTGCTAAGGTTCTGGTTCCGGAATATCTAGGGTTGAATGGCCTCTTTACTAATATATTGGGATATCTATCTATGACTGAACTGGGAATTGGTAATGTTGTAGCTTTTGCTCTATATAGACCTATTAAAGAAAATGATATTGAAAAAATAAAGTCACTGATGAAGGAGTATTACAAACTATATTGTTTTGTGGCACTTTTCATGATGATTATTGGTGTATTAATAACACCTTTTTTGAACTTTTTTATAATGGATGACGTTAATGAGATTCCTTATATTAGATGCTGTTTTCTCATATATGTTCTTAGCCAGGCAATTTATATATTGATAAACTGTCATAGAACCATAATAGTTTGCAATCAGAAAGAGTATATATTGTCTATAGGTTCTGGATGTATACATCTGATCTTAAATGCTATTCAGATATGTTTGTTGATTATTTTTAAATCATATGTAGGATATCTGGTATGTATGTTGCTTTTTTCTTTTATAGAATGTATATGGGTAATTAATGCTGCTAACAAGCTATACCCTTATTTAAGAGAAGAAAATATAAGATCACTAACAGAAGAAGAAAAAGGGGTTTTAAATAAAAATATAAAAGCTCAGTTCTTTCATAGGGTTGGAGCAATAATTGTCGGTTCAACAGATAACATTATTATTTCTAAGTTTGTTGGGCTGGTTTTGGGAGGGTTATATTCAAACTATATATTGATTATTGATGCTCTAAAAAAATGTATGATAAAACTTTATTCCTCTATATCGGCCAGTATCGGCAATCTTATGGCGGGGGACTCAAAGGAATATAATAAAGGCGTCTTTTTTCATATTCTGTTTATACATGTATGGTTGACGGGGTTTATATCGATATGTTTAATATGCCTCTTTCGTCCATTTATAACAATATGGCTGGGGCAAGAGTTTTTGCTCAGTGATAATGTCGTTATTATTGCAGTGGTGGGGTTTTACATCAGTTGTGTACGTTTACCTGTGATTGCTTTTAAGGAAACGGCTGGTATTTATATACAGGATAAGTATAAAGATATTATAGAGGCTGTCGTTAATCTAGTCTTATCGCTTATCTTAGTTCGATTCCTTGGTATTAGTGGAGTTATAATTGGTACCATCATAAGTGATATATGCGTTGCTATGTGGTATGAGGGGTTAGTTCTATTTAGGGATGGATTTGAATCAGGGATAAAAAAGTACCTATTACTTCAGCTGAATTATTTTTTGCTTAATGCTCTGCTTTTGATTCTTTGCTATTTTTTATGTGAAAGACTAACATCATCATTAAATGAGGAAAATGTGTTAACTATAATAGTAAGAGTGATAATATGTATTTTTATCCCAAATCTATTATATTTGTTACTCTTTTATAGAACAGATGATTTTAAATATTTTAAAGATATGCTTTTAAGGGGGAAAAAATGACTAATTATAATTATTTGTACGATAAATCGAGTTATGAAAAATATATAAATATAAATCACCTGTCAAATGATAAGTTATTATGGAGAGAGATTGATAATGCCACGATTCTCCCTTTTAGGACATTTAAAAATGGAAAAATTGGGGGAGGATTACTTGATGGTAATGGCAATTATATAGATGGAACGAGTCTTCACCGTGGATTTGGAGGAAAGTATGATTATAAAAAGGGGGCAGTAACATATAGCTCGGAAGAAGTGGTTTTTCTGGGTCTATGGCCTGATATATGGGGACACTGGCTTACAGATAATATTAGAAGACTTTGGGTCCTAAAAAATGACGAATTTATGTCGAAGTATGGCCATCTTAAATTTTTATATTTAGTATATAGAAACCATAAACCTTGTGATAACGCCAAGGAGCTTCTTTCTATAATCGGAGGAGATAAGATAACAATTGAACCGATAGACAGAGTGGTGAGATATAGGAAAGTAATACTTCCGGATGAGAGTTTTTTTAGTGAAAAGGATTCAAATAGATTTTTCACCAAGGAATATGTTGATATGCTTGACGATATAAGGAGATATGGTGAAGAACATTATAATGATACGGGAATGAAAAAAGTGTATTTTACATATAGAAAGTATACTAATATCAGAACTGTAGGTGAGTACAGACTCGAAGGCTTTTTTAAAAATAGAGGATATAGTATCGTGTCGCCTGAGAAGTTTACTCTAAAAGAACAGTTGAACATATTAATGAACTGCGATGAATGCGCTATGACAGCGGGGTCAGTTTCACATAATATAATATTTCTTCGTGATAATACTAAGGTTTTTATTATACCTAGAAATGGGAGTATTACTAAATATCAATTTGCGCTTGATCAAATTCATAACTTAGATATTACATATGTTGATTCTTCGCTTTCTCTATATCTGCATCCTGATTATCCTTGGGGAGGACCCTTCTATTTTATAATAAGTGATAATCTGCTGGATTGTTTTGGCGTGAAGATGAATAGCCGAAATAATACTAGAGGCTTTGCAATATATCGACAACTAGCCTATATGCTTAACGGGTGCCAGAAATCCGGGGAATACTACAAGAAGGAATATAAAAAATATTTGAATGTTAAACCATCTTGGATAGAGAATTATTCTGTGGCACATAAAGTTCTGCAAAAAATAAAAGTTCAGAGAGTTATAAGTATACTACTAGTAAAGTATGAGATCATATGCAACAGGAGAAGTAAAAAAACTGGATGAGTGAGGGATAATATGAAGAAGATAGCATTAATGGATACTTCTGTAGGTTCGTATAATCATGGCGATCAAATAATTATGGAGAGCTCTCGAGTGGCTTTGAAAGATATTACTGATGGCTCTTTTGTTGTGGAAATGCCTACACATAATCCATTGTTTCATAATATAGAATTCCTAAAGGAGAAAGTTGGTAAAGATTATAATAGAACAGCACTTGCAAGGTTTGATTATAAGTTTGTTTGCGGAACTAATCTTTTATGGAATAATATGAGACATAGATTTAGACAATGGAATCTTACTTTATTCGATCTGAAATATATAAATGATTTTATTCTATTAGGTGTTGGTGGCGGTAAGGAGACAAAAGCAGAAAATAGATACACACAAAGGTTTTATGAAAAAGCTTTAAAAAAGGATGTATATCATAGTGTTAGAGATGAAAAAGCTAAATTATTACTCGAGGGGATGGGCTTTAAAGCGTTGAACACAGGTTGTGTTACATTGTGGTCCTTAGAAGAAGAAAAAATGAAAAAAATTCCTCTCAAAAAATCAGATTCAGTTGTATTTACTTTGACAGATTATAACAAAGATCCAATAAATGATAAAAAAATGATAAATACCTTATTTGAATTATATGAAAAAGTTTATTTTTGGCCACAGGGATTCTTTGATATGGAGTATTTAAATAGACTACATATTCCGAGTTTATTAGATAGAGTTCGGATAATAAAGCCGTCATTGGAAGAATATGACAAGTTTTTAAAGGAAACAGAATGTGATTATGTTGGAACCCGGCTTCATGGGGGTATAAAGGCGATACAATGTGGAAAAAGATCAATAATTATCGGAGTTGATGAAAGGGCAAAAAATATTAATGATGATTCTAATCTGAATTATATCGCGCGTAGTGATATTTCTTCCTTGGGTGATTATATATTAAGTGACATTACGACAGATATTAGAATACATAGAGAAGAAATAGAGTTGTTCTTGGATCAGTTTAGAGAATAAATTATGAATAGATTCAAAATGATATGAATAAAAAGGAATGCATGAATGGATAAATCATCAAAAAAGAAAGAACTAGCAAAAAATACATTGATTATTATGGTGGGACAGATATGTACAAAGTTTCTTTCTTTTTTTTTGTTGCCACTTTATACATATGTTCTCGATTCTTCTGAATTTGGAATTGTAGATATAGTAACTACATATGTTGGGTTGATAGTCCCCTGTATAACTCTTCAACTTGAAAACGGCGCCTTTCGTTTTCTCGTTGATGTTAGAGGAGATGAGAATAAGAAAAAAAGTATTATAACGAATGTATTAAACTGCGCTATTATTCTTATGTGTATTGGCGTTTTTATATACTTGGCAATTAGTTTGATAGTCAAGATACCATATAAGTACTATATTATGATGATTGTTTTAATGACCATTATCTCTGGTATTGTTTTACAGATAGCAAGAGGTCTTGGTGATAATGTGGCTTACTCTGTTGGAAGTTTGATTGCTGGAGGGTGCACAATTGTATTTAATGTTGTTTTTCTTGTTGTGATTCCTTTAGGTCCTAAAGGGATGTTTCTATCAATCATTATTGCTAATGCTTTATGTGCACTGTTCGTTTTTGTAAAATGTGGCTTGATCAGATATATTGATTTCACGTTTATAGACAAGAAGGAAACCTTCGATATATTAAGGTATAGTATTCCTTTAGTGCCTAATAGTGTAATATGGTGGATAGTAAATGCTTCTGATAGAACGATAATAGCACTTTTTTTAAGTACTTCAGCAAATGGAATATATGCTGTAGCTTATAAGTTTTCTAATGCTGTTATGTCAGCGTATTTTGTATTTAATATGACATGGACAGAATCAACATCGTTATACTTAAAAGACGGAGATAAGGACCATTTTATAGCTGATACATTTATTACCATGATAAAGCTTTTTTCCGGAGTATGCCTAGGGATTATTGGGTGTATGTCATTTGTGTTTCCGATAATGGTAAGAGGAGATAAATATTCGGATGCATATAATTATATTCCGATTTTAATGATAGGATGTGTATTCAATATTATTGTTGCATTAATTGGTGCGATATATGTTGCTTTAAAAAAGACGAAGGAGATCGCACTTACATCTCTTTGGTCAGGAATAATAAATGTTGTGGTCAATTTGATATTTGTAAGGTATATTGGGTTATATGCGGCAGCTATAAGTACTACAGTTGCATTTGGAGTGATGCTGGTATATAGATATATTGATGTTCAAAAGTATATTAAATTAGCATTTCCCAAAATGGATGGATTTATAATCGTTAGTGCTTTTGTAATATCTACTGTACTATATTATTTAAATAGTTTTATTGGAAATGTTGTGAATTTGATATTTGTAGCAGCTATCTTCCTTTATATGAATAGAAGAAAAATTAGCTCAATGATTAATATCAAATAGTTATGTTTTAGCAAATAGGTGGCATCGTATATGGTAGAAAAAATATAATGACACTATCTATGTTTTAATGTTAATATATGGATAGTGTTTTTTGTTTATTCAATTGTTCGAGAGCGGAGTAAGTACTTATGAAAATTGCGGTTGCAGGAATGGGTTATGTGGGTTTGAGTCTTGCGGTATTATTTTCGCAATATCATGAAGTTACGGCAGTTGATGTCATTACTGAAAAAGTAGATATGTTGAATAGATGGATATCGCCAATTAAGGATGAGTACATAGAACAATACTTAAGAGAGGCTAAGGAAGGGAAAAGAAACCTAAATCTGAAAGGATCGGTGGATGGTTTCTCTGCTTATTCGTCATCTGATTATGTGATTGTTGCAACTCCAACTAATTATGATCCATATAAAAATAGTTTTGATACGAGTGCAATAGAATCGGTTGTTGAGCTGGTGCTAAAGGCATCAGACACTGCAGTCATAATAATTAAATCAACAATACCTGTTGGCTATACAGAAAGTATAAGGGAAAAGTATAATACTAATCGGATTTTGTTTAGTCCAGAATTCCTCAGAGAGTCGAAGGCTTTATATGACAATCTCTATCCTAGTCGCATAATTGTTGGAGGAGAGGGAGAGAAAGCAGAATTGTTTGCGCGTTTGCTGAAGGAAGCCGCATTAAATGATCCTTGTATTTTGCATATGGGAACTACAGAAGCGGAAGCAGTCAAGCTTTTTGCAAATACATATCTTGCTCTTCGTGTGAGTTTTTTCAATGAGCTTGATACATATGCCGAAATGAAAGGGCTTGATACCAGATCTATCATACAGGGTGTTAGTTTGGATCCGAGAATTGGAGATTATTATAATAATCCAAGTTTTGGATATGGTGGGTATTGCTTGTCAAAAGATACAAAGCAGTTGCTTGCAAACTATCAGGATATTCCTGAGGATATTATAGGAGCTATCGTAGATAGTAATAGGACGAGGAAAGATTTTATTGCTGATAGAGTGCTTAAATTAGCGGGTTTTTGCGAAAAATCCAATGGGAGTGTGAAAAATTCAAAAGAAGAGAAGAAGTGTGTTATAGGCGTTTATAGATTGGCAATGAAAAAAAGTAGTGACAATTTTAGACAGAGTTCAATGCAAGGAGTTATGAAGCGGATAAAAGCTAAGGGTGCTGAAGTTATCATATATGAACCAACGTTGGATAACGGCAGCACTTTTTTAGGTTCAAGAGTTGTTAATGATATTGGGATATTTAAAGCTAAAAGTAGCGTAATAATAGCTAATCGCTATGAAAAATGTTTAGATGATGTTATAGAAAAAGTGTATACAAGAGATATATTTGAAAGAGATTGAAAGTATGAAGGATAACAACATGAATAAAAAGGTTCTGCTGGTTCGCTCGACACCATCTGCGGTGAATGCTGATGTATATAATCTACAGCAATTTGGTATTGGAAAAAGCTTTGTCCAAAAAGGGTATGACTATGATTTCATTACTTTTAAGAAGAGCGAACCTAAAAGAGACTTTATTTTCTATGAGAGTAATGGATGTAGGGCGAGATGTATAGAACTTCCGAGAGTGAAGTTCTTTAGGTGGGGAATAAACAGAAGCATATGTACGGAGGAGTTTCTTTCACAATATGACCTGATCATTTGTCAGGAATATTACCAGCTCGAGACATATCTGATTTCATGCAAATCGGATAAAGTGATAATGTATACGGGACCATACTATAATATGTTTTCACCGAAGTTCTTTTCCCCAATATATGATGTATTTTTTACAAGAAGAGTCAATAAGCAGATCAAACGTAAGTTCGTCAAGTCGGTGCTTGCATATGACTATATGGAGAAGAAGGGATATACAGGGTTGGAAATTGTCGGAGTTGCACTTGATACAACAAGATTTGAAAATGTAGAAATACTTCCCGAAACTCAAAAACTTGTAGATTATATGACAGAAAACAGATGCCTATTATATGTGGGCACTCGTATTCCAAGAAAGAACTACCCGTTTCTGCTTGAGGTTTATCAGAGGGTATTGGAAAAAGCTCCTGATATAAAATTAGTTACTATTGGCAAGAGTCGTGTAACTTCGTTTGAAAAAAAGTTTTTAGGTAAGAAGGATGAAGACTATGCATTATCTTGTGAAGCGAGACTGCCTGAGGAGGTCAAGAGGGGAATATTCCATCTGGATCGTATGGAAAACCCGCAATTAAAGTTTATTTATCCACTTGCAAAGGCATTTCTACTGCCATCAGTTCTTGAAATCTTTGGCATGGTTCTTTTGGAAGCAATGTATCATGGTACGCCGATAGTTAGTAGTGAGAATGGGGGTTCACTAACATTGATGGCAGATGGAACATGCGGTCAGATTGTCAAAGAATTTGATGCTGATAAATGGGCTGATGCAATAATGAAGTATCTTGATGACGAAGAGTATGTGAAAAAAGTCGTGGCGGCCGGGCAGAATAAGCTTAAAACTACTTATAACTGGAGTAATATTGTAGATAGATTCATAGATGCGATGGAAGTATGATCAATTATGATGCCATTTAAAAGGTGTCAGTGTTTTGCGTTTTGGAGAGATTCAGAGTATGGAAATATGTTTTGTGATTTTGCATTATTTAGCATATGACATGACTAAAGAATGTGTAGATATGCTTTTGGATGTATTTTCAGAAAGAAAAATCCATATAGCTATTGTAGATAATGGATCACCGAATAGGACAGGAATAAAATTAAAAGAACAGTATGCTGATAACAGTAGTATTACTGTTTTGCTCAATAAAGAAAATCTGGGTTATGCCAGAGGAAATAATGTCGGATACAGATATATTAGTGAACGATTTAAGCCTAGATATATAGTTGTTATGAACAATGATGTGCTAATAAAAGATCGTTTGTTTATTGAGAAGATTCGGGATTTAGAAGATACATATGGATTTGATGTACTAGGACCGGACATTCATAATCCATACAATAATATTCATCAGAATCCGTTAAGAATTACGCCTATAACTGTAGATGAGGTAAAAAAAAGGCTAAAAGAATCTTCTTTTATTGTCAAATATCCTCACATATGCTATGCGCTGTCAATTCTTAAGCATTCTTCAAAAGGAAAGGAGCCTGCTGGAAGAACCGTTGAAATATATGGGAAACCGCGTTGCGATGTGGTTCTTCATGGCGCTTGTCTTATCTTTTCCAAACATTTTATGGAAAAGAGAAAAGAATGTTTCAATCCGAAGACATTTATTTATGGAGAGGAGCATATTCTGTACCATGAGTGTATGAAACAAAATCTTAAAATGGTTTATTCGCCTGAAATATATGTTGAGCATTATATGCGTGTATCAACAGATGTTTCCTTTAAATCTAATTATAAGAAGTATATTAGTAGATATAGACGGCTGAAGGAATCTGCGGTTGTAATGTTGAATGTATTAGAAATGCGGGGATGAAAGAATGGATGATAATTGTTTAACACTTGAAGAAATACAGAAGGAATCTGTAAAAATACTATATGCTATAGATGATATATGCAGACGAGAGGGTATTAATTATTTTCTAGCTTATGGCTCTCTTATAGGGGCTGTTCGCCATAATGGATTTATTCCATGGGATGATGATATCGACGTTCAAATGCCGAGGGATGATTATGAGAGATTTGCTGAATACTGCAAAAAAAACAGTGAAGAACTGTATCCATTAGTGCTTTTTTCGCAGGAAACAGAAAGCAAATATCCATATGCAATTAGCAGATTATGTGATATAAGATATACCATAAAAAAGGATGATGAGAAAGATTGTGGTATGGGTCTGTTTGTAGATATATATCCGTTGGATGGAATGGGGAATAGTTTAGACGAAGCTATTTCATTAGAAAAACGTGCTCATTTACTCACCCGATTATTTTGGCGGTCAACCAGAAAGTATTTAAAAATTGGAAAGGCAAAAAGGATAACGAAAATCAAAAAGTACCTATTTTATATTTATGCCAAGCTAAGAGGAAAACATTATTTTGGAAAAAAGATAGCAGCTATTTCAAAAAAATACAATTATAATGATAGTGAATATGTCGGTTGCGTTGTTTGGAGAACATATGATGAAAGAGACATATACAAAAAAGAATGGATCAATGAATTAATTGAGCATAAATTTGAGGAAAAAATGGTAATGATACCTAAAAACTATGATGCCGTGCTTTCAAAAATATATGGTAATTATATGAAGTTGCCACAGGTTGAAGATAGAGAACCTCATCATTCTTATAAGGCATATAAAAGATAAAACTGGTGGCTAAAATGACAATATACAAGGAAGAATATGATAGAGATAAAGACTACTGGAATGAGTATTATAGTCATAATGTGGCAGACATAAGAAATAAACCTAGCGAATTTGCAAAGTATATTGAAGCTAGTTTTTTATATAAAAAGAATCTAGCTCATATTTTAGAATTAGGTTGTGGAAATGGACGAGACAGTTTGTTTTTTCTTTCTAAGGGGCATAAAATAACTGCTATAGATGGCTCAGATGTTGCAATAGAGATGTTGAATAGAATGTCAAATAGCGAAAATGCGTTATTTATTTGCGATGATTTTGTTAAGAGTAAAGTGCTTTATCAGATGAAGTATGATTGCATTTATAGCAGATTTACATTACACGCAATAAGCGAGAAACAAGAAGATGAATTGTTAGATAATGTGAGATATGCTCTGAATAGTAATGGTATCCTTGCTATAGAGGCAAGAACAACAAATGATGAATTATACGGAAAAGGAATAGAGATTGAAAAAAATGCATTTCTGTATAATGAGCATTATAGAAGATTTATTAATGTCAGTGTTTTTCGCAATAAACTTGAAAAACTGGGATATGATGTAATATATCTAGATGAATCTAATGGGTTTTCAAAAACACAGGATTCAGATCCGGTGTTAATGCGATGCATATGTACATCAAGTGGCATATGCTAACTGAAATATAGTTAAGTAGGGTTAGCATGATTATGTATAAAGCATTAGTTCTTCTATCATCATATCCTGGATATTAACAAAAATGATAGAAATCAGGTTGTAGAGCGGATATCGGGAACAACTGTTATAACTACCTCTATAAGTTATGCCACACCTCTTCAGATGCTTATTAAGAGAGTTTCGGATATAGTTGGTGGTCTTATAGTATGTATATGGACGCTGACGAGAGGAAGAAGGCTCTTATTGAGTAAAACCGCATCGGCGATGGAATGATGTTCAAGATGGATTTTGATCCTCGTGTTATAGGAAATATGCAGTTTTCGGATAGGACGAAGAAAACTGGAGTATAGGATTAGACATCAGGATTATATTAAAGACTTTTCTTTGTCCCCAAAGCCGGAAATCCCTATATTTACTAGCTTTATGGGCCTTTTGATGGTATAATTATAGTATCATTTTAAGGAGGTTTGCCGCCTATGATGACACAGAATACTGATAAGAAAAGAGAACAGATTCAAATGTTCTGTATGGATGATTTAATCCCACAAGACCATCTCTTACGCCTTATTGATAAGGCTATAGACTGGTCTTTTATTTATGACTTGGTTGAGGAAAAGTATTGTTCTGATAATGGTCGTCCCAGTATAGATCCGGTAGTTCTCATAAAAATTCCTTTTATTCAGTATCTGTATGGCATAAAAAGTATGCGCCAAACCATCAAGGACATTGAAGTAAATGTAGCTTACCGCTGGTTTCTAGGGCTTGAAATGTATGACTCAGTTCCACATTTTTCTACATTTGGAAAGAACTATACCCGTCGTTTTAAAGATACGGATTTATTTGAACAGATTTTTGCCAAGAATCAATGGCAAAAGATTGATGGTAAATGGTACTACTTCGATTCTACAGGATATATGTTGACAAATGGGATAGTTGATGGTTATTGGGTTGGTGCTGATGGGGCATGTTTGTATTAGTGTTTTCGTGCTTAAGAAGAAGAGGTGGTTGAGTAAGCTGCCTCTTTTTGATATTATTAGTGCTATAGTTTAGGGGAGGTGACTTATATGAAGATCCCATTTGTTTCGTTTATACCAATGGAAAAGGAACTGAATAAAGATTTAAGAGGAGCGTTTGATAGGGTTTTTGAACGTTCCTGGTATATAGAAGGAAATGAAGATGAGGCTTTTGAAAAGGCTTTTGCTGAGTATTGTGGTACTAAGTACTGTGTTGGCGTTGGCAATGGTCTTGATGCCTTGATGCTTGCGCTTAAAGCTCTTGGTATTGGCGAAGGAGATGAGGTTATTGTTCCTTCAAATACTTATATTGCAACTGCATTAGCTGTTACTTATGTTGGAGCGACTCCTGTGTTTGTCGAACCTGATATAAGGACATTTGATATTAATCCTTCGTTGATTGAAGATGTAATTACAGAAAAAACAAAAGCTTTAATGCCAGTACATCTTTATGGACAGGCTTGTGATATGGATCCTATTATGGAGATAGCAAAGAAGCATAACCTTAAGGTCGTTGAGGATTGTGCTCAGGCTCATGG
>Ga0129306_1000764_pt1 | contig 44822 bp, 38 predicted proteins | sample P827metagenome_FD_94438 | JGI IMG/M metagenome (GOLD analysis project Ga0129306, IMG submission 94438) | Capybara group fecal microbial communities from Wisconsin, USA - P827 metagenome | ecosystem: Host-associated > Mammals > Digestive system > Large intestine > Fecal | place: USA: Wisconsin... | reverse complement strand
GCCGGTGGCCATGGTGGGGTGGATATACCCGTTCCCGTTCCGAACACGGAAGTCAAGCACCCCTGCGCCGATGATACTCCGTTCCGGGGGAAAGTAGGAAGCCGCCGGCTTTTTCTTTTTAAACGTTACATTTCGCAACTGCCATACGTACTTGTTTACTGTAACAACACGATGATATTAATAAATATTGCCATTTAAAACTTTCCATTATTTGGGGGCTCAGTGCGAGATCTGCCAGCAACCAATGTGGAATAAAAAAAAACTGTGGTCACAGGATTTGTGGTTTTATTTATATTTCTTCGATGTGATAGATATAGTCAAGAGTTCGAAGTGCTTCTATAATTTCTTTGTGAGTTTTGTATTTTTTTAGTTCTTCATTGCTGATTGTTATAGCTATTGAGTATACACTCAAACCTGAATTGGCATAAGCTGGGTTCATTTCGATTGCATCTATTATAAGTCCTAATTTTCGAATTGTTGTGACAAAATTCTGAAGATTTAGACTATTTTTTAGTTCAAGGTGTATTTCAAAATGGTTTGATCGATTTTTAAGATAGAACTCTAGAGAGGGAAGTTTTGAAAGACAGAGAAGCATTGTTAAGAAAGTTATCGCCGTTATTGTGTACAGGCCGGCTCCCACTGCAAGACCGAGTATGCAACTTCCCCAAAGTGAAACTGCTGTCGTAAGCCCCATAATCTGGTTCCTTGAAGTGAAGAATAAAGTCCTTGTCGCTATTCTTGCAGATGAGACGATTGAAAGCGCAGATAGTAAAAAAAAATGTCCGCCAAAAATGCTGTTTAGGTATAAATCGATTAACATAACGACCGTGCCAGACAAGGTAACTATCATAAAAGTTCTTAACCCCGCTGAATGACGTTTGCTTGAGCGTTCCCAGCCTATTAGAGATGAGAATATTACCGATATTCCAATGCGGAAAGTAACTGAAAATGCGTTGAGTTGCATAGACCATGAACCCAAAAATTGTGCCAATGGGTCTGTAATCATTATTTTCTCCTTTTTCGTATGACTTCCTTCATATTTTGCTTATGAACCTCACCCCAAAAGACTGTATTGTTTGTTTCTGCAGCTTCTGTGAAGGCTTCTTCTGCTTCATTTATAGTGTGTGATGGAAGTTCTTCCTGAATTTTTTGAATACGGTCAACTAAAAGCTCTACCTGTGATTTTTCTTTGCCGTCTGCAGTTTTTTCATTCACTTCTACAATATCTTCCAGCTTTGTTGAGTAGGATTTAGAGAGATAAAGGGAAAGTTTTGCGCAGGCCGGTCCAATCAGTTCGTAGAGAACGCTTGAGGCTAGGATAATCGTTTCTAGTGCGTCCCCTGTCTCACCGCCAAGCGTGCGTGCTCCAAGTGCCGCAAGACCTATTGCGACTCCTGCCTGGGGAATCAATGCGAGTCCTAGATAATTCCGTGTGTCTTTTTGTTTTTTTGTGAAAAGACAACCCAAAAAAGCACCTGTATATTTTCCGATAATTCGTATGATAAAATAAAGGACACCGATTAACAGAAGCGGTGAGGATCCGATTGCTCCGCTTGTATTTACAAGAGCAGGCAAATCAAAACTCATGCCGGAGCGTACGAAAAACATGAGCAGAAAGGGCGGAGAAAAATAATTGAGCTGCTTGAAAAGCTTATCGTCATCTGTCATGTTTATGTAGACTGTTCCCATTGACATGCATCCGAGCAGGGGAGAAATCTCAAAAATAGTACAGATTCCGCAGAACGCAAAAAGAAGCGCTACTGAAATTATCAGCCTGTTGTCGCTGGATCTTGTTTTCGGTTTTACTAGAAGGCTGAGCCCTACACCGAATACTGCACCAAGAAAAAGAACAAATGCGTTTGTGAGGATAGGAATAAAAATGCGGGAGACTGATAATGTCTCGCCTGTCGCTGAATGGACTGCAATCGAAATAGCTACGCTGTATGCGAGCAGACCGACTATATCATCAAGAGCTACAACCTGTAGAAGTGTCTCAACAAAATCTCCTTTCGCGCCTGTTTGTCGTATTGTCATCATGGTGGAGGCAGGAGCAGTCGCTGATGCCAGGGCTGAAAGCACGATTGAGAATGCGAAATTCAAATGAAGGATAAAGAATGTAAGGATGAATACTAAAAGTGAAGCGGACAGTGCCTCAAAAAGAGTTATAAGAATGACTTTTATACCGTTTTTTTTGAGAATATCCATCCTGAAAAATTGTCCGGTCGAAAAAGCTATGAAAGCAAGTGCAATGTCCGGCAGAAATTCTGTACCCTGAATAATCGGTTTGGGCACAAGATTCAGGCAATAAGGACCAATTAAAATTCCAGCCACGATATATGCAGTGACATTGGGAAGCCTGAGATGCTTCGTGATACGGGTCATCAGAAAGCCTGATATGAGAATGATTGAAATAGAAATGATTGCCGCCGACACCGAAGAATCGTTCATGCCACCATCATATAGAAGATGAATCATTACTGTTATTTTACTATATAAAGGACAGTTTCGCTAGAATTTTTTTACATAGAAGAGCGGATAAAAAAAAGCCACAGATCCTTTTGAATCTGTGGCTCATTACTCACTATGGGGTAGGTTTTATCCTTAGAGTTTTGCAATTTCAATTTTTTTGACTTCGAAGTTGTATTTATGCTCGTTAATTACAAATGAAAGTTCTTCTCCAACTTTGTGGTCAAGCAATGCATCTCCAAGCGGTGTCATGTAAGAAATTACGCCGTTTTCTGGATCTGACTCCCAAGGTCCGAGAATTGTATAAGATTCATTGCTGCCAGAATCCTTGTTAAGAAGCGTAACTTTTGTGCCAAATGATACCATTGAAGAAGTAGCTGTTGTTGGATCGAAGATAACGGCTCTGGCAAGTTCTGCCTGAAGGCGTTTGAGGTCGTTTCCAAGCTTGTGCTGTGCTTCTTTTGCAGCAATATATTCTGCGTTTTCTTTCAAGTCGCCCTTTTCCTTGGCTTCGGCAACTTCTTTTGCGATTGCAGGAATATCCACATTCTGCATTTTGTCGAGGAGATTTCGTTTTTCCTCCAGTTTTTTTGCAGTGACCAGCATGCCTTTTGGAGCAGAAGATTTTTCTTCTTTTGCACGGAATTTGTAGTCTGGATATTTTTCGAGGATTTTGTTTCGAAGCTGGGTTTTATATACGCCGTCAAGTTCTGCAATGTCATCAACCAAAGTGTACATGTGCCCCATCTGATCAAGGTCACATGAGAGCATGAATGTTGCATATTTGTTGTTGTCTTTGTCGAAAAGCATCTTGCATGCATTGTTGATGATTTTTTTGTTTTCAGTTGAGTCAACATGGTTGTCAATTTCCCGGTAACTCTGAGAAATAATGTTTACGATGGCAATGAGCTGCTTCTGAAGGGGAATATTTGCTTCCTTGAACCATTCTTCCTCACTGCATTCGTCAAACATGAAGAGAATTACGTCGCGGTATGTACGGAAATCCTCGAAAGCGTCTGTTGCAAGGCGTTGAACCTTATCAACATGTCCGGTATTGATGATTGTTGCCAATACTTCTTTTTTGAGAATTGCAGGGAACATCTTGATGTATTCGTTTTCCCAGTCTGGAAGCATTTTTACTGATTCGAGGAAGAGGGCACGGAGATTGCCTTTTTTTGAGCCCTTAAGGACTGAATACATTTCTTTTGGAGATTCGATTTCACCGTAGAGCTGGGCAAAAGTGTATTTGCACTGGAAGGCAAGACTTGGAATTTCCTGACCGACTTCTTTTACTACAAGGTAAGATGCGATGACCTGCTCGTCAACTTCATTGAATGATTTGAGGAAGCCTGTAAAATAGCTGAACATATCGGCGAGAAGCTCACTTTCCTTGTCCGTAGTTTCGTCTTCAACAAATTTGCAGAGAATATCGATTCGTGCGAAGAAGGCCTTCTGTGCCTTGAATTCGTTTGAGTATTTTTCTTCTGGAGTGATTGCACGCTCTCTGACTGTATATTCGTTGATATTGTTTGGGTTTACGCCGAAAGTTGAATCTTCTTCGAGGAGTTTTTTTGCTCCTGAGTTCCAGCTTGTCCATTCACTTGTGGTAAGAATTGAAGGAACGAGTTCTGCCTTGATTTTCTTGAAATCACAGTTGTTGTTGAAGCTGGTGATGATTGTTTTGAGGGCCCATGCCTTGTTTGTCTTGATTTCTTTTGCAAGATCTTCCTTTGTCTTGAATTTTGAAGACTTTGAACCGACTGTTGCCTTGATGACCCAGATGTGATCGCGTGAAAGCGGCTGAAGTGCATTGACCGCCATTTTGAGCGAGATTTCTTTTTTGCCGGCTTTACCGAAATTGATTGTAAGATTGTCGTTGTCAACCTTAAGGATTATGCCGACACCCCATGTGCGGTGGAATACAAAGTTCCTTGCGTCGAAGGCAATGTGCTTTTCGAAGTCTGAAATTGCTTCGAATACGTTGCGGTAGCTCTGATTGAGATCTGATGAGCGGATATATTCTTCAACGTGGCTGTGGTTTGCGTACTTCTGGGCATAACATTCAGAAATTTCACGACGTGCCCATGTGTCTTTTGGATCGATAGTGAGGTTAAGCTTGAGAATGTCGATGGCTGTATCCCATTTTTTGTTGTCTTTGTACCAGTTGTAGAGTTCCTGCATCATGAGGGCAGATTTGTCTGCACTGATTGATTTTGCAATCTTGCGCTGTACGAGAAGGAAGAAGTCGATTTCTTCTGGAATTGCTGCCACGAGCTTTGACCAGATTTCATTTGCAGAGTTGATATTTTTGTTGTTGACGTAGCGGAGAAGGGCTTTCTTGTAAAATTCATTTGCCTTGTCAGCGTCACCTTCGGCCGCATAGTGGTCTGCAAGCTTTTTTGCAATTTCTGCTTCTGAAAGGTCGATTTTTACGATTCGCTCATAGATTGACCAGACTTCAGCATTGCCTGTCTGCTCGTAGTTTGAGGCAAGCGTGCGGAGTGCGAACTTGTTTGTTTTGTCGTCTGCCAGAATTGTCTCACACATATAGACGACAATAGGTTCTTTATGGTTGTTCTGGAAAATGTCAACAAGAACTTCGAGAGATGAGTTGTCGAGTGACCCCTGCTTGAGACCGAGCATGCCCGAAATGTAGAGGGCTGTTATGCTGTCTTTTGTGTGGGAAAGCTGCTCGTCACAGATTCCCTTGATCTCGCCTGCGCAATTCTCGCTTTTTGCCCTCTCGACAATTGCTGTCAAGTCAATCAGGTCATTTTTTGAGTAGTTGCTGATTGTTGCACGAGTCCAGGTATCTTCTTTGAGTTTTGCCTGTACCAAATCCACGAGCTCTTTTGACATATAATACTCCTATATAAAAATCCGCAACTGCGGAACAAAATCAAAAATTATTTTGTATACATTCTGTAGATTGTTTCATCATGCACCCGGATCTGAAGAAGACATTCATTGATTTTTTCTTTGCCTTCGTTAGAACGTGCATAATGGTCGATGAGCCAGAAATACATGTTTATAAGCCTTGGAATCAGAATCTTTGAGTCATTTGACGGATCCTTGATTTCGTTTTCTTTTGCAAATATTTCCTGCCTGAGCCTGCCTGGTTCCTGTGCCCGGAGTTCCCGCTTTACGTTGAAAACTCCGTAAAGAACACCGTAAACAGGAATCCATTCCTGAAGTACGGAGCCGATATACCCTTTCTCTTTTACCTGACGAATCAGGCAACATATTAATTCTGAGTCGAGAAAATCAATTTCGACGCGCTGGGCATCGATAAAGAAAGCTTCCCGAAACAGGACTTTTGCGTTTCTGTCTTCGCCACATAGGGCAAAGCAGTCCGCCATTTCTGCCAGAATCGCAGCGGACTGAGGGGCGATACGATAAGCCTCTGTAAGGAAGTTGAGGGCCGCTTCGTATTTGCCGAGTTTTTTGCAGCATAAACCCTTTTTTCGGTAAAGGTCTGCCCTTTGGCTTGACGTGCCTTCTTCCCTGACTGATTCGTAGGCGTTGAGGGCAAGCGTGAAAATGCCGTGCTGCAGGGCATAAATTGTTTTTTGCTGGAAATTTTCTTTTTGTTCATAGTCCTGCTTAAAAGACTTCCAGCGGGTAATGAGGCCGTCCCCCTGCTCATAGGAATCCATGCGAGGCAACCCCTGAATGAAACTTACCCAGTACGAACAGCACCAGTGGGCAAAATTGATTTCGGAATTGTCAAAATTGTAGCCTATTGCCTGGGCAAGCACTTCCTGTGCCTGAGACAGACTTCCTTCGTTGAGGAAATTATATGCCTTTGACAGCTCTTCGTCAGTTTTAATTCCCATAGTGTCTTTTATCATTATTATAAAAATGGAGATTTTAGTCAAGGAATAGTTAAAAAATTGTAAAAAGTGGGATAAGTTTATAAAGTGTTTTAGAAATTATGTCAATAGTTTTTTAAGAAAATTTTTATATTTTTTGAAAACGGCTTTTATTATTTTATTTACAATATTCACATCTTTTGTTATTATTTTATAATATGAAAAAAACTTTGTTGGCTCCGTCCCTGCTTTCGGCAGATTTTTCGGATTTGACTTCTGCCATTAAAAAAATCGAAAATGAAGGTGGAAGTATCGTTCATATTGATGTTATGGACGGTGCTTTTGTTCCTCAGATTACTTACGGACAGCCTGTCATAAAATCAATCAGAAAACTTACCGGTCTTCCTTTTGACGTGCATTTGATGGTCGAAAAGCCTGAGCTCATGGTAGATTCCTTTGCAGAGGCTGGCAGTGACTGGATTACTTTCCATTATGAGTCAACCGTTCATATTGACCGCCTTATTCATCATGTCCACAGTCTTGGTAAAAAGTGCGGTATTTCCATCGTACCTTCAACTCCGGTTTCATTTATCAGTGAGGTTCTTCATCTTGTGGATCTTGTTCTTGTAATGAGCGTAAACCCTGGTTTTGGGGGGCAGTCTTTCATTCCATATACCCTTGATAAAATTTCCGAGCTTAAAAAATTACGGGAAGAACGCAAGCTGGATTTCCTTATTTCTGTTGACGGTGGGGTAAACGAAAAGAATTTCTCTCAGGTCGCAGAGGCTGGGGCAGATATCCTTGTTTCCGGCTCTTCTTTTTTCAGCGGAAAGTTAAAATGGGAGAAGTAGCTTGCTGAAAAAATCGTTTTTTGCTGCTCTGATTCTTGTTTTCTCGCTGGCTTCTGTTTTTTCTCAGGCTTCTTCAAAGGCAAAGTTGTCTTCTGCAGAGAGTGCGAATCTAAAACAGGGTGCGGATGCATACAAAAACGAAGACTGGACTTCAGCGATTTTTTTTCTGCGCAAGGTCGTTGCGGTTCCCGGCAGTGCCACCGATGAAAATCTTTTCATGCTCATAAAAAGCGAAATTTATGCCGGGGAATATCGTCAGGCTCAGAATGACTGTGAAAAGTTCCTTGAGCAGTTTGCTTTTTCTCCTTATGCAGAATATGTCAAGTATCAGAACGGAAGACTTCTGCATCTTCTTGCCCGCAATGAGGATGCCGTGCTTATGCTCAGCGATTTTTGTCACCAGCACCCTGAAAGTGAGCTTTATCCGCTGGCACTTTTTTGGATTGCCGAAAGTTTTTACGATGAATACAATTTTGACAGCGCCCGCGGTCTTTACGAGCGTCTTGTAAACGATTATCCGGCTTGTGAAAAGGCTCCGTCTTCCCAGTACAAGCTTGATCTTATTGAGCGAAGGGCCAGGGAAGAAAAACTTCTGTATCTATTAAAAGTGATTGGTGAGGAAAATCTTTCCACTCGTGAAGAATATGAGCGTCAGCTTCGGGTATATGCCCTCGAGGACGAAAACGGGGTCAGGCATTCGCTTCTGGACGCACAGGCCCGCATTGCTGAACTGGAAGCTCTTCTGGAGCAGGGCGGTTCATATGCCGGCGAAGAAACTTCCGTTCCGGCAGAAGAGTCTCCTTCTGAAAAAACAGAGACCGCAGAAAAGGACTCTGAGAATTCCGGGCTTTCAAAACCCAAAACGCCAGCCGTGCATGTGATTCAAAGCGTTACGGAACCTTCTTTCCGTGTAAAGCAGACAAAAAGCGGTCAGGGCACTACTGCTGCAAAAAGTGCCGAAGAAAAAGAAAAAAATGCTGACGTTCAGGCGCTGAAGCGCAAGGCAAGGCAGCTTCAATATTTGCTGGAAGAACAGTCTGAGGAAGCCGAAAAATGAAACGACTATTTGTATCTGCATTGTTTGCGGCAATAATTTTACCGGTGATTGCAAAAAATTCTCCAAAACTGAATCTCCATGACGGATACTTCGATCAGGATTATTGTCTTGAATCTTACTACGAACTTTCCGGCAAATTCCTTAGGGTTGAGCTTTTTGGAAAGAGCGGAACTTTCAACATATATTGCCGTTCCGATGAAGGAAAGGAAAAGCCCCTTCTGGCTCATTCAGATTTGTGCGAGTCGTCAGGTTTTATCCTTAAAGTCGATGAGACAATCTACCGGCTCAACAAAGACCGCCGGGTCTTGAGGGAACTGCGGCATCTTCAGAACGGAGCCCAGCTTGTCTATACAACCGATGGTAATGTCCGCTTCGTTATTGACTTTTCTTTTGTCTCAAGCAATGAAGAATATGCGGCAGATTTGGTTAAAGTCAGCACGTACGTCATAAATTTTTCAGGAGTTCCCCACGAAATCGGAGTCAAGGGAATCTTTGACACTAGCTGCGGCGAAGTTTCTTCCGTTCATTTTACCACGGAGGCCGGCTCTAAAATCCGAAATGAATGCGGCTTTACCGCTGCCCAAATGCAGAGGGAGCGCACTGTAGTTTCTTCCGACGGGCTTGTTTCCTTTCAGTTTGTTCTGGACGGACTCAAGGTTTCACCTGTGGAGTCGGTTGCCTTTGCCAACGTTGACGAGCTTTATAGAATGGACTGGGACGGAATTCTTCGAAAGGGCAGGGGGTTTACAAACAGCCGCTCATATGACAATTCTGCTTTAATGGTAAAATGGCCCGGATTTAGCTCTTCAACCGATGAAAAAATCGAGAATACTTTTTTCATAGCAGCGGCAAGTGACGGCAAGTCTCCACGGGGGCTGTATTATGTGGACAAAGTTGAGCCTTCCCTTCCTGCAGACTCTGCCAAGGCTGATGAAGCCGAAAAAATTGCCCCCAAGACTGATAAACGCACTGATGTGGATTTTATTATTCCACCGATAAAGGACTATCAGCTTGATCCTGGCTATATTCAAGACCTTATTGACCGGATTGATGCCCTGCAGTCTTCTGAGCATGTTGACCAAAAGACGATTTCCCATCTAAATGCGGAACTCGATGCCATACTTGAAAAGTTGAGGCGGCAGTAGCAAAATGAGTCCCCTTGAAAAAGCCCATTCACTATTGCAGCGAAGAAAGTTTTCTCATGTAATTTCTCTTCTGGAGTCAGGAAATAATCCGGAATTTTATCGCGAAAGTTTTGATTATTTCCTTACGGCCGGTATTGCCTGTCTGTATCTTGGTGACATAGGAAGTGCCGGTGCTTATTTTCAGCGGGCCCGCCACATCCGCATGACGGATACAACTTTGCTCTGCGCCCAGGCCGTGCTGTTTTTGAGGCGCGGGTATGTGGACCGGGCAATCAGCTACTATGTTGACGTTCTTGACTATGATCCCGACAACAAACTTGCCCTTGATGCAATGGAATTTATCCGGGCTCACGGTACTTACGAAGAAATTTGCAAGACCATCGATAGCGGCGAAATAGAAAGGTTTTATCCTCCTTTGGGCATAAATCCTGACGTAATAAAACGAATTGCTCTTTCTGTTCTGGCAGGCGTCGTCCTTGCTTTCTTGATTTTTAATTTTGGAAACTTTTCACGTTCAATCAGGGGAATTCGGCTTCCTGTTTCCGGTCAAAGGGTAGATTTAAGTTCGCTTTTTCTCTCTGTTGACGAACTGGGCAATGCCCGCAGTAAGGATTTGTCCGGCGGAGTTTACAAGTATATTCTTACCGATTCTCAGATAAAAAAATCCTATGACCTTGCCATGAAACATTTTCAGAATTACCGCGAAAATGCTTCCCAAATTGAAATAAACAGAATTTTAAATTCCAATGCAAGTGATGCAATCAAGGCAAAAGCCAATATGATTTCTACCTATTTTAAGGAAGCAACCTTTGATTCTCTTGCTGACTATAATGACAATATCGAGTATGCTGACGTGGCAAAGGAACCGGAACTTTATCTTGGCTGTATGGTGGCCTGGTCCGGCCGGGTTTCAAATGCGGTTACGGAAGGAACTTCCTATCGGTGCGATTTGCTTGTCGGCTACGAGAATATGGAGCGGGTCGAAGGCTTTGTTCCGCTGTTTTTTGAAGTTGCGCCTTATCCTGCAATCGACGGAGAGCGTCCTGTAAAAGTTCTGGCAAAAATTCAGGTTGAAAACGGCAAGATTCTTCTTCGGGGGCGGGCCGTTTATCAGCCTGTAAAAAGGGAAAGTTAAGGATTTTTGTTGACTCAAAAACGCCTGATTTATGAGGAGGGAGAAGTCTCTCCCTGCGCGCCCGCTTTGCCGGTCGCTACCCTCTCTACGGGGGTACCCCGTAACGCCCCAAAATTGGAGATATTGGAGATTTTTTTTCTCCGATGCTCACAAATATGCAATAAAATATTGAGATTTTTCGGTCTGCGTTGCCGAAAATCGAATAATTCTCCCTATATATAGGTGGGTGGGGGAAACAAATATATAACTTATATAAGGTGGATTCTATGGCAGAAAAAACACAGACTCAGCCGCCTGCTGACATGGCGGAAAAGTTAAAGGCTCTCGAGGCGGCCCGCTTGCAGATTGAAAAGCAGTTTGGTGCCGGCTCCCTCATTAAGCTCGGTGCGCAGACAGATTTGACCGGCGTGGACGTAATTCCTTCCGGCTCAATTTTGCTGGACGAGGCTTTGGGCGTGGGTGGTTATCCCCGCGGCCGAATCATCGAAATGTACGGCCCGGAAAGTTCTGGTAAGACAACTCTGGCTTTGCACGCCGTAGCCGAGGCTCAGAAAATGGGCGGAATCGCGGCCTTCATCGACGCGGAGCATGCACTTGACCCTGTTTACGCAAAAAATCTGGGTGTTGACATCGACAACCTTTGGGTATCTCAGCCGGACAACGGTGAGCAGGCTCTTGAAATTACCGAAAATCTGGTTCGTTCCGGGGCAGTTGACATCATCGTTGTTGACTCTGTTGCAGCCCTTACCCCTCAGAAAGAAATCGAAGGCGACATGGGCGACAGCATGATGGGCTTACAGGCCCGCCTTATGAGCCAGGCCTTGCGAAAGCTCACCGCAATCGTCGGAAAATCAAAGTGCATGATTATCTTCATCAACCAGATTCGAATGAAAATCGGAATCATGTTCGGAAACCCGGAGACAACAACCGGCGGTAACGCCCTCAAATTCTATTCTTCCGTCCGCCTTGAAATCCGCCGCATCGAATCAATCGAAGGTAAAGGAGAAGAGGACGCAATTGGAAACCGTGTCCGCGTAAAGGTAGTAAAGAACAAGGTTGCGCCTCCATTCCGCAAGGTGGAGCTTGACATCTACTTCGGCAAGGGTATTTCTGCCACGGCTTCACTTTTGGATTCAGCCGTCAAGCACGGAATCATCGACAAGCGTGGAGCCTGGTACACCCGTGGCGAAGAAAAGGTCGGTCAGGGCAAGGAAAACGCAATCAACTTCCTTAAAGACAATCCTGACTACGCAAAGCAGATTGAAGCTCAGATTCGTAACGAAGTTTTCCCTGGACAGATTCTGCGGACAAAAGAAGGTGTCGCAGTCTATCCTGAACAGGAAAAGGCCGTGAACGATGCCAAAAAAGCTGCTGAAAAGGCTGCCAAAGAAGCTGAAAAGGCTGCAAAAGCAGCGTCTAAAGCAGAATCCCCAGCTCCAGAGCCGGTGGTTCCTTCTGCAAGCGACGCATTGTTTTAGTAACTGACATTTGACGCAGATAAAGGCTGAGGACTCAATCAGAGTGCATCTGTGCCTGTCTGTGTCAAAAATTGATTGCATGATATGTTCGTAGTTTTAGGTCTTGGTTCCAACAAAGCATTTGATTCTCTTGATTCAGTCGCTCTTCTTGCCAGTGCATGCAGAAAACTTTCGCTTTTGCTGGAGCATATTTCATTTTCATCTATTTACCGCACAAGGCCTATGTATGTGGAAAATCAGCCGGACTTTTACAACATGGCCGTGTGTGGCTATACTAAGCTTTCTGCAGGCGAACTTCTTGAGAAAATTCATGAGATTGAGGAATCTTTCGGACGGAACCGGGATTGTGAGATTCGGAATGGCCAGCGCAGCCTTGATATCGACATCGAAATCTATGGCAATGAAGAGATTCATTTTTCTGATCCGGAAAATCCCATGAAAAATCTGGAAATTCCGCATCCAAGGATTTATGAAAGGGCATTTGTTTTGATTCCTATGCTTGAAGTTTTACCGCCAGATGCCGATATAAAAAAAAGGGACGTTTTTAAAAAATCCCTTGCAGAAATCGGAAGTCAGGGAGCTGTACAGTTTCTTTCTTCTTCCGAATTTGCAGAAAAAGTCGCAAACGCGGGGAATAATTATGGAAGAGCAGACACTTGCACAGAATCAGACTGTAATTGAAGGGCAGGAAGAGCCTCATGAATCAAAACGGAAATATACTGTCGGTGAATTTGACGGCCCCCTTGATCTGCTCTGGACTTTAATCCGCGACAATAAAATCAATATCTACGATATTCCCATTTCCCAGATTACCGAGCAGTTCCTTGAATATCTTGACTATGCCGCTTCTTTTGAATTGAGCGATCTGTCTGAATTTTACAGCATGGCCGCCAGACTGATTTATATAAAATCCCGCATGATGCTTCCTGTTGAAGTTAAAATTGAGGATGACCTTGATTTTGATGATCCTCGTGAAGAACTTGTTGACCGGCTCATTGAATACCAGAAATTCAAAAAACTTTCAAATCTTATTGAAGAAAAACAGGACGAAAACGAATGGAATTTTGAGCGCAACAAGATTCAGCGGGTTCTTCCTTTTGAAGAAAAAGACTTGTGGGAGCGGGTCGACACCTGGGATTTGCTGGAGCAAATGCAGAAAATATTCAAGACACTCATGAGTCAGTATACAGATCAGAAGATTCTTGACATCACGGAAGAAATTTCCGTTAACGAAAAAATTACTCTGATGAACGAACTCCTTGACCAGAAAAGTGAGTGCATGTTCACGGATCTGCTTGTCCGCAAAGGAAATATCCTTGATGTAATCTGTGCATTCATGGCAATCCTGGAGGCGGTAAAATTTAAAATGGCTGCAATTTATCAGAACCGCATGTTCGGTGACATTAAAATCTGCCGTTATGACGCGGCGTAAAATCGAACTGCGGGAACGAACCGCTAAAATTCATTGAAGAAAGTGTCTTGATTTACTATAATATCCCTTACTTATGGATATAAATCTTGAAAAGGAGGCGGGGCTTGTAGAGGCGGTGCTTTTTTTGGAAAGCGAGCCGCTCACTGTTGAAGCCATCGCCAATAACACCCAGCTTTCAGCCGATGTCGTAACTGAATGTCTTGAACTTCTAAAAGAAAAATACTCCGAGCCACAGTCGGGCGTTGAATTGTCCGTCATCACAGGCGGATATGTCCTTACCCCAAAAAAAGAATATTGGGAAACCCTCAAGGAAAAATACGGAAATAAAAACGAGGGCAAACTTTCTCGCTCAGCACTTGAAGTCCTTTCGATTATTGCCTACAAGCAACCGATTACTCGTGCTGAAATTGAGGCGCTTCGTGGCGTTTCTCCTGACAATATGATTCGCATGCTCATTGAGCGCCAGCTTGTTAAGGAAGTCGGCCGCCGCGACACTCCCGGTCGACCTGTTGAATTCGGCACTACCAAAGAATTTCTTAAGTTCTTCCGCCTTAACTCAATTGCGGAACTGCCACAGCTTGACGAAAAAGAAGAAGAGAGGTTCATACTTGCCCGATAATCCAAATTCCACAAAAGAAGAAGTCCGCCTGCAGGTGTTTCTGGCTCATTCCGGGGTTGCAAGCCGCCGTGCATCCGAAAAAATCATACTTGACGGCCGCGTGGCTGTGAACGGTGTCGTTGTAACCGAGCTTGGCACAAAGGTGAGTGCTAAGGACAAAATTACCCTTGACGGAAAGCCTCTTTCCCTTGAAGAAAAAAAACGCTATGTCCTTTTGTACAAGCCTCTGGGCGTTGTCTGTTCCCAGTCAGACGAAAAGGGCAGGCCTGTCGCAGTTGATTTGCTCAGGGAATCTTATAGTGAGCGGCTTTACAATGTGGGGCGTCTGGACATGTTCAGTCACGGAGCGCTTATTTTTACCAATGACGGGGATTTTGCTGCCCGCTTAAGCCATCCAAGCGCCGAGATTGAAAAGGAATACATCGTAGAAAGTTCCCTTCCTTTGCCCCGCTATCTTGCCGAAGATTTTAAGCGTGGAGTTCGTGTCGAGGGTGTTTTTTATAAGGCAAAAGATGCCGAAGAACTGAATTCCCACAGAATGAGAGTTGTTCTGGTCGAAGGCAAAAACCGTGAAATTCGGCGCGTGTTTGAAAATGCAGGAGTCGCAATCCGAAACCTCTGCCGCGTCCGCATCGGTAACGTAGAGCTTGGGGAACTTGAGCCAGGTCAGTTCAGGGATTTAAGCGAAAAGGAAGTGCAGGGGCTTTTAAGTCTCTGTAAAAATTAACTGAAAATACTTTAAATTTAAACTTTACTTATTCTTAAAGTGTACTTTCCTTTAGAAAGATATTTTTGAAGGAGTCCGAAATGAATATCAGAAAATTTTTTGGAATTCTCCCCTTGGTGTGTATAGTGTACGTATGAGCTGGGGGGTAACATCTTGTTCAGGTGACTCTGGTGGCACTTTGCGCAAGGGCGTGGAGCCCCGAAGTTCGAGCCGCAAAACGGCGAAGAATGAGCGTTAGCGAAGGGCGAAAGGCCCGACCCGCCCGAATGGGCGGGATGCGCCCAAATACGACAGCCTTTCAAACTGAGGGGCTGTCTTTTTTTATCCCTTCAAACTTTTTCGAATCTGTGATAATCTTTTTCCATATAAATGGAGGAAAAATGATTATTGCTATGGACGGTCCTGCCGGAACCGGAAAATCTACTATCGCATCTCTTATCGCAAAGAAGCTTAACATCACATATCTTAACAGCGGAAGTTTTTACCGCGCGCTTACTATGGCCCTTAACGAAACTGACATTGAGCTTTCAGACGAAAAAGCCGTTCTTGATTTCTGCAAAAAGCAGAGTCTTGACTATGCGAATTCTCATCTTATTTTAAACGGAAAGGACGTTGAGTCTCATCTGCACGATGATGCTGTTTCTGCACGAGTTGCACAAGTTTCTTCAATTGTCGAAATTCGCCACCTTGTAAACGAAAGAATGCGCGAGATTACAGGTCACCTCGATATTATCTGCGAGGGCCGTGACATGACAACTGTTGTTTTCCCCAATGCCGACTACAAATTTTATCTTGATGCCTCAATTGACGTTCAGGCTCAGCGGCGCTTTGATCAGGGCGTGTCGAACATGACTCTGGAAGAAGTTAAGGCCGCAATCATTAAGCGTGACGAAATTGACCGCAACAAAAAGGAAGGAGCCCTCAGGCGTGCCGAGGACGCTATTTATATCGATACTTCAGCCTTGACTATTGACAAGGTTTGTGAGATAATACTAAGCAAAATTCAGAAATAAAGGTAGACTACACTTATGGAACAGATGGAAGTGGAAAAGGATGAAACTCAGAACGAGGGCGCAATCCAGACACAATTAGAGGAGTCTCTCAAAGGCCTGAACATCGAAGACGGTCAGATTGTAGATGGAACTGTAATTCAGACGGCAGACGGCTATGTATTCGTCGACATCGGATACAGAACTGAAGGCCGTATTCCTGTACAGGAATTCGGCACAAAATTGCCAAAGGACGGCGAAAAGGTAACTGTTGTAGTTCTTCGCAAAGACGGTCGCAACGGTCCGGAAATCTCTTACACAAAAGCTCAGGCAAAACAGCTCTGGAAAGATTTCCGCAAATACTTCGACGAAAAGCTTCCTATTGAAGGAACAATCGAAAAAGAAGTTAAGGGCGGCTATGACGTAAATCTTGGTGGCGAAATCCACGCATTCCTGCCAATCAGCCAGTCTGACAGCCAAAAGGTTGATAATCCTTCGAAACTCATCGGAACTGTTTCTAAGTTCTATATTGAGCGTTTGTATTCAGACAACAAACAGAATGTTGTTGTTAATCGACGCAAATATCTCGAAGAGCAGATTAATGCTGAACGCGACAAGTTCTTCGCAGAAAAACAGATTGGTGACACTGTAAAAGGTACTGTCAAATCATTCACAAGCTTCGGCGCTTTCATCGACTTGGGCGGTTTCGACGGTCTTCTCCATATCAACGACATGTCTTGGGGACACGTTACTCGTCCAAAAGACTTCGTTAAAAAAGGTCAGGAAGTTGAGCTCAAGGTTATCCGCCTTGAACCAAACGAAAAACGAATCAACCTTTCCCTCAAGCATTTCTCAGAAGATCCTTGGGTACACTTTGAGGACAAATATCATGTTGATGACATCGTTGAGGGTACAGTTACAAAACTCACTGACTTCGGCGCATTCATCGAGCTTGAAGAGGGAATCGAGGGCTTGGCTCACATTTCTGAATTCAGCTGGACAAAGAAAGTCAACAAGGCTTCTGACATGGTAAAAATCGGCGACAAAATCAAATGTATGATTTTGGGTTACGATATTCCTGCTGGCCGTGTTTCTCTTGGCCTCAAACAGGTTACAGCAAATCCTTGGGATTCAATCTCAGAAAAATATCCGGAAGGAACAAAAATCACTGGTAAAGTTGTAAAACTTACAAACGCCGGTGCCTTCATTCAGCTTGAAGACGGAATCGACGGATTCTTGCACGCAGAAGATATTTCCTGGACAAAGAAAGTTAAGCACGCAGGCAGCGAGCTCAAAGTTGACCAGGAAGTTGAAGTTGTTGTTCTTGAGGCAGATTCAGAAAATCACCGTATCCGAGTCGGAATCAAACAGCTTACAGACAATCCTTGGAAGAAATTCGCAGAGGAATACAAAGCCGGTTCTACTCTGGAAGGCGAAATCACTTCAATCACTGATTTTGGTGTGTTCGTAAAAGCTCCGGACGGAATCGAAGGTCTTGTAAACAAGGCAAACTTGAGCGATGACCGTGACGTTCCTTACGAAGAGGCTGTCAAAAAATACAATGTCGGCGACAAAATCAATGTCTTCGTTGTTGATGTCAGTGTAGAAAAGGAAAAGGTTGCTTTCTCTGTTAAGGAGTATAAAAAGGCTCAGGCACGCAAAGAGATTTCACAGTACATGTCATCAGCAGAAAATGACGATGACGGTGCTTACACTCTCGGCGACATGATTAAATCTCAGAAAAACAACTAGTTTGCTTCGATGAGTGACTTAAATTCTCTTACTCTTGAACAGTTAAAAACGCTCATCGAAATAAATGGTCGAATAAACTCAAATTATTCTGACATAAATGCATTGCTGGTTTATATTCTTGAATCAGCAATGCGTCTTGTACATTGTGAGTCGTCTTCTCTTCTTTTGGCGAAGGAAGACGGCTCATTGCGTTTTGTAGTGGCCCTAGGTCCTAAAGGCGCCGAAGCCCAGAATATTCCCGTTGCAAAAAATTCTATTGCGGGATGGGTTTCAGAAAATAACAAATCCTTAATAATTAATAACGTCGCTTCAGATCCCCGCTTTTCTACCACGGTTCAAAAAAAAACCGGCTACGTAAGCCGCAACATGATTGCAATTCCTATGCGTGTCAAAGGAAAGAGTGTCGGTGTAATTGAGCTTATCAACAAGGCTGAGCAGGCTGTTTTTAACAATGATGACCTTGCCGTCCTTGAGAGTCTTGCAGATCAGGCTGCAATCGCTTACGTCAACGCTGATTCATATCGTTCTGCAAAGGAAACAATTTCCGTACTTTCCTCTACAATCGAAAACGGCTCTGAGTATCACCCTTTTGTTGCCCGAAGTGCCAGTGTGCTTGATTTAATCCGCGTAATCGAGGAAGTTGCCAAAACAAATACCACTATTCTCATTACAGGTGAAAGTGGTGTAGGCAAGGAGTTGTTTGCCGAGCAGCTTCATACCAAAAGTACAAGGCGGGGAAAGCCTTTTGTCCGCGTAAATTGTGCGGCTCTTTCACCGTCACTTTTGGAAAGCGAGCTTTTTGGTCATGTAAAGGGGGCCTTCACTGATGCAGTCAGTGACAGAATTGGTCGTTTTGAAGCCAGTGACGGCGGCACGATATTTTTGGACGAAATTGGTGAGCTTTCCCTTGATTTGCAGGCAAAACTTCTTCGGGTTCTTCAGGAACACAAATTTGAAAGGGTCGGCTCAAACAAAACGATTTGTGTTGACGTGCGCGTTGTTGCCGCCACAAACCGCAATCTTGAAAAAATGGTAAGTGAAGGCCTTTTTAGGAGTGATTTGTACTATCGCCTCAATGTCGTTCCGTTAAACATACCGCCTCTGCGCGAGCGTAAGGACGATATTGAACCCTTGGCGTCTTTCTTCCTTGACAAATTCAGCCGTGAGACAAAAAAGAATTTTACGGGCTTTTCAAATTCTGCATTGCGGGCTTTGTATGACTATTACTGGCCAGGCAATGTCCGTGAACTTGAAAACTCAATCGAGAGAGCCTGCGTTCTTGGAAAGCCTCCTGTGATTCAGCAGGATGATCTTCGCATCAACGTTGTTACATCATCGGCTGAAAGTACTCAGCCGTCAAAGAATGATTCTTTTGCCGCCTTGGCTTGCGAAATTGCTGATGGGGGCGACAAAACCCTTAAAACGGCGCTGAACCGCTTCAAGGCTGCCTACATTACGAAAATCCTTAACGAAACTTCATGGAATCAGACGGAAGCTGGAAAAATTCTGGGAATACAGAGGACTTATGTTTCCCGTCTTCTGAATGAGTTGAACATACGTTGAAAAAACAATATAATATTTGAACTAAAAAATTAGGAGTAAAAAAATGGCTGATATGGCTGAAAAAGAAACACTTGCAACATCTTTGAATAAGGCTTTGGAAAAGTCAAAGGGCCTTGTTCTTGCAGTGGCTGCAATTGTTGTAGTTGCCATTGTTGCGGTTGCTGTTTTTGCAACTGTTAGAACAAAATCTATCGAAAAGGGAATCGAACAGGTTGATTTGATTTCTTACAATCTTACCAACGAGTCAAAAGATTTGTCAGAGTCTGACATTGCTTCACGTCAGGGAAAAGCCCTTGAAGAACTTGCTCCTCTTTCAGAGAAGGCTGGAGTTGTTGGTCTTCGTGCAAACATGCTTATTGCGGAAATCAAATTTTCTCAGAAAAATTATGATGATGCCCGGGCAGCATGGCTCAAGGCTGTTAAGGCAAAGGGTGACAATTATACAACTTCCCTCTGCTATTACAATGCGGCTGTCTGCAGCGAGAATCTCAATGATTCTGAAAATGCAATCGCATATTACAAGGCTGCTTCTGATGATACAGAATTCCTTTTAGTTGATCATGCGCTTTTTTCTCTTGCCCGTGTAAACGAGGATATTAAAAACTACGATGCTGCAAAGGCTGCATATGACAAGCTTAATGGATTGCATCCTTCTTCAAGCTGGGCTCAGCTTGCAAAGACTCGCCTGATTGCCCTGAAAAATTCTGGAAATATCCAGTAAAATATTGAAACTTTTTTCTACTTCACGAATTTTACTTATATGAAAAATGCCGGTTTTATGCAGAAAAATTTATTTCTTTTAATTTTATGCACTATAGCCGGCATTTTTGTTTCTTCATGTGGCCTGGAAGAAATTTTGACGGTTGAAGAGCCTACCGTCGTTCTTAATGCACCCCTTTATTCAAGTTCCGACTCTTTGACCTGGTATTTTAGTTTTAAGCCTTCTGACGACAATGGAAAAGCATTTATTGGCACGGATGTCTACTATAAGATTTACAATGATTCCTCCAAACTTTCCAGTGATCGCTCTTCAATTCTTTCTGTAAACACAAGCTCAAACAGCACTGAGGCTGCAAAGCGAATGATTGAAACTTATGGCTATCAACCTTTGGGAACTAGTATCGCCACCGGTTATGCAGTTTTTGTTCCAAAAAATTTAGAAGATTCTGAGAATAACGAAGAAGATTCAGAGAATAACAAAAAGCTAAATAGTATTGTTTTTAGGCTTAAGACGAGTCTTTCTTATGCTGGTGATTCTGACTCTGCGAGTGCCGATGACCGCTATAAATCCCATGCATGTATCGGAGTTAAAGAAAATACGAAATATCAATATAAAGATTATATTCCTTTTCGAAACGGAAATAGAAAATCCTTTGATTTTTTTGATTCAGATGAGAATGATAAAAACCGTACTCGTGACGCACTTCCTGTTTATGGAGACAGCGATTACAGCTGCAATGAATCAGATAAGGATAAAAGTTTTGATGAATATTATGTTCAGGCTTTTGCAGTTGGAGTTGCATTTAATGATCAAACTACAGCTTTAAGCTTTAGTCTTGTTCTTGATTTAGGATCTGTACCTATTAAAAAAGATGAGTAATCTATGAAAATCAAGGAACTGGCCCGGAATATGTTTGTCCGCAACTGTGAGCATGTTACTCGTCTTGAACTGCTTGGCAGAAAACTTTCCGAAAAAACTCTTGATCAGAAACGAAAGTTTCTTGACATTATTGTCGGACAGTTCGGTGATGATGAACTGGAGTCCATTTCGAGTTCCAGAATCGTGAGGTATTTGTTTTCTGAGGAAGAAGAAAAATCTTCCTCATGGAAAAATCATTATCTGGATACTTTCAAGTCCCTGTATGAAGAATATGTCTGGAGGACGGACGAAGAGATTGTAGTTCCTAAATTCCCCCGTTTTTCAGATGACTCAAAGAAGGCCGATGTTTTTTCAACCGAAGAACTTGGCATTTTTTTCAATCATGAGCTTTGGGAAGACTATACTGAATTTCTTTTCTTTTATGTGACTGTAAATTGCGGACTCAGGCTTGGCGAGGCTCGTGGACTTATGGCAAGGCAGTTCGACTTTGAGCATCATATTCTGATTGTGGACGGATTTATACGTTTTGACGGTTCTAGGACCAGTTTTAACAAGGCCGGCAGCCTTCGTGATAAAAAAACGCGAATTGTCTTTATTCCTTCTGATGTCGAAAAGAAATTGAAGGCATATTTTAAGGAAAATAATTTTGCCGCAGGAGATTTTGTGTTTACGAAGCAGGGAAGTCCTGTTTCCGCAGTTTATTGCGACAGACTTTTTAAAAGAATGTTAAAAAAAGCCGAAATTGACGTGGAAAACAGAAAACTTACTCCTCATTCGCTTCGCTACACTTATGTCACAAGAATGAGGCGCTACGTGAGCGGGGATGTGGCGCGGATTTTGGTTGGACACACTTCCCTGGAAATGACGGACTATTATACAAAACCGTTGATAGAAGATATGATGAAGCAGATTGAGGAAAGCAGGGAAGCCGCGGAAAAACTTTTTTTGTAAGGACAGGACTTTTTATGCTGCATGCTGATTGCAAAAAGGCTTGCAATCTGATATATTATTTACCACGAGATTGTAGCTCAGTTGGATTAGAGCATCTGCCTTCTAAGCAGAGGGTCGCGTGTTCGAATCACGCCAGTCTCAGAAGCGGTTTCTATCATGAAGCCGCTTTTTTTATGTCTTTTTTTGTCTCTTGAATAAAATCCTTATGTTTGTTTTAATAAAGATGCTAGGAGTTCTATATGAAATTAACACGAAAATTTTTGATTTTTGCCGCTTTTATTTCCGCTTCTCTGTTCTTTTCCTGCGGTTCAACAGCCAATATGGAAAAATCTCAGCCTGCAAAAACAGCCGAGCCTGTAAAAAAGCAGCAGATGGGAAGTTCGGGCGGTATTTCCAGCCGTTCAGAACTTAGTGTCGGCTCGCTCAAAAGTACAAGCCTGGATAAACTCCCCAAACGCCTTACAGAAGCTCCAAAATTTGATTTTGAGGGCGACAAGCTTCAGATTGAACTTGAAAACATGTATTATGACGGTTTTGACGTTATTGTCGATGAGTCTGCTTCTGGTTCCTTTGCCCTTCGCCTTGAAAATGATTCTTCATGGGCAATTGCAGAGGTAAATTTCCCTGCAGGAAGCTACGAGGGACTTGCCAATGTTCTGGCTACTGATATGCGGCACAACCGCTTCAACCTTTACATCAACAAGGATTCATATCTGATTTACGGTTCTGAGCCTCCTGTTGGAAAATACGAACTCACAACCCGTGCCCCTGCTAGTTTTACCCTTGATCAGCCTGCAACCGTTACCGTTAAAATTCAGCAGAACGATTTGAACAATCCTGCCAATAACGGTCATAATGGCATGACGATAGACTATATTTCATTTAAAAAAATAAACTAGCTTCACTATATCACCCTAATCTGCCGAAAATGTAGATAGGGTGGTTACAGTGAATAAAATTTCTCTTATTTTTTTTATAATTTTCATATCAAATATTAGTTTTGGTCTTTTTGCTCAGAATCTTGAGGAATCTCAGCTGGAAAAATCTGAGGAAATTGACTCTGTTTCTATAGTTCAGGATGAAGATTCCCGTCTTCCTTTTAATGAAATCTGGGGCTATGTGATGATTGGCGAGGAAAAAGCCCTTTCTGATGATTATCCCGTTACGGACGTGGGCTATTTTGTTAATGCGGTGAATAATTTTTCTGATTTTGTGCCTGTTCCAAAGAGAGCTGAAAAATTTCCTGATTTCAAAGGCCGAGTTCATCTTGTTTCAAGCGTGGACTCAAAGGCGCAGACCCATCTTTTGCTGGATCCAAAACTGCCGCTTCGGAATAAAATCATCAAGCAGCTTGTAAAGGAATCTGAAGACTATGACGGCGTTCAGATTGACTGGGAACTTGTAATGAAGGATGATGACAGAAATTTCTGGAATTTTCTGAAAATGCTCAAGAAAAGGTTGCGGGGAAAAATGCTTACGGTTGCGATTCCTGCCCGAACAAAGACTTTGGAGAGGGATGCCTATAATTACGCTGAGCTTTCCCAAATTGTGGATAAAATAATCGTCATGGCTTACGATGAGCATTGGGCAACCAGTGCCCCAGGCCCCATCGCTTCATTTGCCTGGTGCAAGCGGATTGCCGACTATTCAAAAACTGTGATCCCTGAAGAAAAGCTGGTGATGGGCTGCCATTTTTATGCCAGAGCCTGGAACAACGAGGATGTTGGAAGAAAAGCCTACCGTGCCTATAAAATTGACGGATTGATAAAAGATAATAAAGTAAGCACTTTCAAAAAATCAGCAGACGGAGACTTGAGTTTTTCCTTTGAGAAGAAGACAAAAGTTACGGTTTTCTATGACAATGTTGAGTCTACGGCTGCCCGCTGCAAAATGTATCTGGATAACGGTATTTCCCGGCTTTCCTTCTGGCGGCTGGGGCAGGAAATTCCTGAATTTTGGGGCGAACTTAAAATCGAGAATTAAAAAAGGCCGGGTAAAATGTTTGCCTGAGCTTAAAAGCCCGGAACTTTTGGGGCTGAGAATTTCTTTTTCATCTGCTGAAGAAGGTCAATCGCCATGTCCGCGCTGACTTCTTTTTGAGGCTCGTGGTACTGAACCAGGTGCGGAGGAATTTCGTCCAGAAAGCGGCTTGGCTGGCTTTCCACAGTGCTGTTCTGCCTTCGCCGGCTTCGGCAGGCTGAAATCAAGAGTTTGTCCCGCGCCCGGGTGATTGCAACGTAAAAAAGACGGCGCTCTTCTTCGACAGCCGCGTCTCCGCCTTCGTCAACGGCCCTTCCATGGGGAATCAGGCCTTCTTCTGTTCCTGCAATGAACACCACCGGAAATTCCAGTCCTTTTGAAGCGTGGATTGTCATGAGATTGACTTTTCCTAAATTCTCGTCGTCGTCCAGATCGTCACGGCTCAAAAGGGTGATTCGGTTGAGGTAATTGTAAAGGGTTGGCTCGCCGGACTCAGGATTGTTTTCCCAGCGTTCGATTGAGCCGATAAGGCTTTCGATATTGAGCATCTTGAAGCGGGCTGCCTTTTCGGACTTTGGGTTTTCGCCAATCAGATAATCAAAATAACGGATGTTTTCGACCATCGTGCGCACTTTTTTTGCAAGTCCGTGACCGCCCAGCATGGATTTGTTTCCCTCGATTATGTCCACAAAGGCCTTGAGGTTCTGCTTGGTGCCCTCAGAAAAATCCTCGTCGTCAAAGTCACTTCGACTTCGCTCGGTGACCGCCTCTCCTGATTCTGCGAAGGCGCTTGGCCGGCTCATGAATAAGTCTGCCTCATTGTCGCCCACTTCAAGCAGGGCGTTGATTGCTTCCCAGAGGGAGCATGAAAGGTTTTTGGCGATTTCGTTGAGCTTTTCGATTGTAGCACGGCCGATGCCTCGCCGCGGAGTGTTTATGATTCGAAGCAGGTTCACGTCGTCGTCGTGGTTTGAGATGACCCTGAGATAGCTGATTATGTCCTTGATTTCCTTTCGCTGGAAGAATGAAGTTCCTCCGCTCATGGTGTATGGAATGTTTTCGGCTAAAAAAGCTTCTTCGATTGGCCGTGACTGGGTGTTTGCCCGCATGAGGACACAGAAATCGTCGTATTTTCGCTTTTCTGAGACGCAGATTCCCTGAATTGTCTCGGTAATGAAAGCCGCCTCTGCCGTTTCGTTTTCGGGCATGTAGATTTCAATTGGCTTTCCGTCGCCCTTTCCGCTCCAAAGTTCCTTGTCCTTGCGGTTGGTGTTGTGCTTGATGACACCGTTCGCAGCCGCGAGGATTGTGCCTGTTGAGCGGTAATTCTGCTCCAGGCGGATTTCCTTTACGTCCTTGAAGTCTTTTTCAAAATTGATGATGTTCTGATAGTCGGCACCGCGCCATGAATAGATTGACTGGTCATCGTCACCGACGACAGCGATATTGTTGTCTGCCAGAAGCCTCATGAACTCGTACTGCTGGTGGCTCGTGTCCTGGAACTCATCGACCATGATGTACTTGTAGCGTTCCCTGTATTTTGCCAGAATTTCCGGGTGCTCGCGGAAAAGCTTGATTGGAAGCGTGATCAGATCGTCAAAATCGACCGCGTTGTAAAGCTTGAGTCCTTCCTGATAGCCTTCGTAAAGCTCTTTGTACATTTCGTTTTCGATTGTCCACTGCTTGCGGCCGGTCTTTATGTCGGAAATCAAAATTCCCACCTGATAAACGTCGAGTGCGTCCGCTGAATAGGCAAGCTCGCGGCCCGTTTCTTTTATCAGTGCGTTGCGGTCAGTTTCGTCATAGATTGAAAAGTTTTCACGGTAGCCCAAAGCAGAGATTTCCTGCCTTAAAATGCGGACTCCGAACGCGTGAAATGTGGAGATTGTGAGAAGAGGAAGTTTTTTGCCTGTCAAATCCTTGATTCGCTCGCTCATTTCGCGGGCAGCCTTGTTGGTGAAGGTGAGGGCAAGAATTGCGCTCTGGGGAACCCCCGCGTCCAGCATGTGGGCGATCCGGAATGTGATTACGCGGGTCTTACCGCTTCCAGCACCTGCGATAATCAGAATTGCGCCGTTGATTGTCATTACGGCTTCGTACTGCTCCGGGTTAAGCTCGTTTTTAAGGTCAGATAAATCAGTCATGGAAAGAGCATTATACAAAAAAAATAGGGGGAAGTCTTCCCCCCATGACTTAGCCCCATTTTTTGCATAATAAAACTATAATGAACTTGCCCGGATTTTCTATTGTTAAGCGGTTTCTAAATTCTTATAATAAGCTTATGAAATTTAAAAAATTCCTGTTTGTCGCTTTCCTTCTTTTTGTTTGTATTTTCCCTTCGTTCAGTTTGGACGGTGTACTTGCCGATTCTTCTACGCCCCTTCATGTAATCCGCACTGAATATTTTGACATTATTTTTCCGGAAGAATGCCGGGAGTCGGCTCAAAAAATCGAAGCTGTTTGTGATGATTATTATCTTGAAATTACATCGCTGCTTGAAACTCAGGCCTGGCAGCGTTTTCCTGTTACAATTACCCGCTCCGTGGAGCAGCTTAACGCCTATTATGCGGCCATTCCTTACAACCGTATCGTTCTTTATGATACTTTGCCTGAAAACAGCCTGGATTCATTTTCTGACACGATTCAGTCTGTTTTTTACCACGAGCTGACCCATGCGGTCACCTACAACATGAAAAGTGGCGTCTTAAAGGCTCTTTCGTTCTTTGCAGACTGCATGAATCCTGCCTGGCTCACGGTCACCACTTTCTGGGCTGAAGGAGCGACGGTTTCCTTTGAGAGTAAAAAAAATGGCGGAAGGCTTAACAACCCTTTTGCGACTCAGATTGTAAATCAGTCAAAAATCGAAGGATGCTTTCCTTCTTGGCGTGATGTTACGGGGGCCCGGGACACTTATCCGGGAGGAACTGACGCCTATATGTTTGGTTCCATGTTTGCTTCTTACCTGCAGGAAACTTACGGAATGAGCAGATACGCTGAATTCTGGAAGACTGCCGGCTCAAAGATTTCATTGACTTTCATAGCCGGTGTTTTTAAAAAAGTCTACAATAAGTCGATAAGTGAGGTCTGGAAAGAATTTGAAAAGACTCTGGAGATTGATTCTGGGGAAAAAAATGCCCGATGCCTTTCCCACAGAAAGGGCCGGATCACGACATTTGACGTCTATCAGGAAAGTGAGTCTGGTGAAGTAAAAATAGCCTTTTTTGATGCCGCTTCTGCTTCTCTTAGACTTCTGACCTTGAGCGGGGATGGCAAAATCAAAAAGAATAAAAAACTTCTTGCCGTCAGAACCCTTTCACGCATTGCTTTTTCTCCTGACGGAAAAAAACTTGCCCTGAGCAGATATGTTGACAAAAAAAATGTTAAGGCTGTCCTTGCCGAATATGATCTCGTAAAAAAACGCTACACCGAATATTCAGATACGGCTTTGCGTGATGGATATTTCAGGCTCTCAAATGGCGTGGAGAAGCTTGAGGGAGTGAAAATCGAAGGAGGCAGGGCTGGTGGCAATGCAGTAGCCCTTTTGAATGAGGAAGAGATTCCTTTCAGTCCCCTTGCAGTTGAAGACAATCTTTCTGCCGCAATTATAAAGGAAGGCCTAAAGTGGAAAATCCGCCTTTTTGACTCAAATAAAGTCCTTTATGACTATGATTTTTCTTCCCTAGAAATTGAAGAAGGTGCCGGGGAAGCTTCCATAAAGAATCTTATCCTCCATAACCTGCATTTTGTTTCCCGGAATTCTGATTCACTTTTTCTTTCCTTTTCATGGGCTTATCTTGGCATGGGTGGAAAAATGCTTTCCAGAGCCGGCATGATAAAAATTCAGCTGGATTCCGGCAAGGCTCTTGCATTCCTGCAGAAACGAAACTCTTTCGCAGGAATTACAAATTTCCTTCCTTCTCAAAAAGCCTCTGAATGCCTTTTGGAGCAGCCTGCCTCTGGGGACATAAATCCTTCGACTTCATTTTTTGTCTATGTTTCAGCGGCTGAATATGACAGAAGTCCCCTCTATTGTCTTGAAATGACGGCAGCAGATTTTAACAGGGTTGAAGTAAATTCAGATTCCCCGGAAATTAATTCAGCTTTTTCAGATTTAGAACTTTCGAGTACTCAAAAAAAAGAAGTTTCAAGTAATGAACTTTCTTACAATCCTTTCAGATATTACAAGCGGGGTGTCTTCATTCCTTTGCTGGGCCTCATCACTTCTTACAGCCATGATTTTGAGGCTGATTCAACGACACTTTTGGGAATGACTTTTGTTTCTACAAATCCATGGGGTGACAGACAGATTCGTTTTGACGCGGGGTATGATCCACTTTACAAAAACGGCGGGCTTCAACTTGGACTTTCCGGCGGAAATGACAGCTTTAATTATGCTTTACAGGGCAGCTGTCTTTTTGACGGACAGGGCTTCATGCAGACATTTGACAGCCTTCAGCTTGTAAAAAGACTCTGGAGCGGCAAAGTAAGTACTTTTGAAGCCGGAGGCATTGGAAATTTCCTTTACGGGCGGCAGATTTGTAATGACGAACTTGAAAAGGGAAGGGATGATTCAACAGGGAAAAGTGCCGATGCGATGGCTTACATTCAGTTTTCCAGCATACATCAGGTTTCCCCGGCATATTTCCGCAAAGCCGGATTTTTGCTGCAGCCTTTTGTTCTTGCTTCCTATCGTGACACTGAAAAGCGCATTGCAAGCGATGAATATTTGAACGGAGGAGCGAAAGCTCAGATCCAGTTCCCGCTTATTTTTCCACTGATTTTCAATGTCCAGCTTTTTCCAGCCAGAGACTATGTGGCCGGAGCCAATGCAAGTGCTGTCCTGGCTGATTTTGAGATTCACAGGGGAATTCCCGCTCTTTCAATTTTTGTACAGCGTTTTGTTCTAAGCGTGACTTATGAGGGAAAAGTTTCCTATGTGCACAAAAAATACTGGGACATAAAGAATACCGAAGAAATTTTGAGGAAAGTCAAGAAAAATGATTATTCAGACGCGCTGAAATTTTGCGCTGATTTTTACCTTACTCCCAACACAGGCGTAATGGCAAATGGACTTGTTCAGTTTATGCTGGGCGGTGCAATGATTTACAGGCCGAATCCCGCTCTGGAAGAAAAACGCCTGGTCTATGGAATTACGGGCAGGGTCAATTACTGACGGCTTCTTCGGTCTGAATCTTGCCTTCGCTCCACTTGAAGAATCGGGGCGCCTTGTAGTCAATCCACCATTGTCCGGTGTAAAATCCGTTGTCGTTTACAACTGGAGTTACAAAGATAACTTTTGCCGGATTTTCTGTGTCGTATTCAAAGACATTTGATTCCCACTGCCCCTGGTTCTTTATTCCTTTAGTGACATCAAAGCCCCGGTGCCTTTCGATGGGAGTGTAGACTGAAAAACGGTATTTTCCGGGGCGAAGGTTCAGGTGCATGGCCATTCCGCCGTCAAGGTACAGGGATTTTTTGTAGTAGTTAATCACGTTTGGAATTGTAGCCCACTCATAGCTTGCCTTGACGCTGCTCTTGCTCACGTCGTTTCCCTTTTCATCTTCAATCCTTACATAGCATCTCACGTAGTTGAAGTCCGTCTTGTTTTCTGGCCGGTAGATTATAAGTTCCCATGGATTGTGTTTGACGGGGGAAAGTTCCGCTCCGGCTCTTGCAAGGAAAAAAATCAGGATAAAGGCAGAAAAGAATTTCTTCATGAATAAATTATCGGATTTATTGAATTGAAAATTTAAGGGAGCTAAATCCGCTTCTTGCCGGTGAAAGTAAGGTCATATTTTGCTGATAAAACCTACTAAAATTCTAGGTAAAAGTACTTCTCAATTCCCATAAAAAATTCTATAATCGTTTTTATGAATAAATACCGAAATGACTTTCCCCTTTTTAAGGCGATTGATGAAAAAAACTCTGTTGACAATTCAGGTCTTATATATCTGGACACGGCGGCAACGGCTCAGCGGCCTTACATTGTGCTCAATGCCATGACCCATTTTTATGCCACACAGAACGCAAATCCTCTGCGCGGACTTTATTCTTTGAGTGAGCGTGCTACAAAAGCCTATGAAGACGCCCGGGAAACCGTAGCCAGGTTCATAAACGCTCCTTCAGCCCGGGAAGTTATTTTCACCAGAAACACTTCGGAAGGACTCAATCTTATTGCAAACACTTATGGCATGGCAAATGTGAATGCAGGTGATGAGATTGTCATTTCAATCATGGAACATCATTCCAACATTCTTCCCTGGCAGTATGTCTGTCAGACAAAGGGTGCAACTTTAAAATTCATGTATGTCGATAAGGAAAGCGGTGAAATTCCTGAAAGTGAGTATGCCAAAATCACTCCCAAGACAAAAATCGTTTCCCTTACTCATGTTTCAAACGTTCTGGGAACTACAAACCAAATCAAAAAAATCGCTGAGATTGCCCACAAAAACGGAGCCGTAATGGTTGTGGACGGTGCCCAGTCAACGCCGCATATCAAAGTTGATGTTCAGGATTTGGGAGCAGATTTCTTTGCAATGAGCGGCCACAAACTCTGCGGACCGATGGGAATCGGAGCCGTGTGGGGCAAAATGGAGCTTTTACAGGCAATGCCGCCTTTCCTTCGCGGAGGCGAGATGATTGACTATGTAACCGAAACTGGAGCCACATGGGCGGAAGTTCCCCACAAATTTGAAGCTGGAACCGTGAGTGCCGGTGACGCTGTAGGCATGGCGGCTGCAATTCGCTACATACAGTCTGTAGGTCTTGATACAATCACAGAGCACGACACTGAGCTGGCGGTCCGCCTCATGGAAGGATTCAAGAAAATCCCGCACGTAAACATCATCGGAAACAAGGACGGACGCAAGAGATGCGGTATCGTTACCTTTACGGTTGACGGTGTTCATCCCCATGACATTGCAAGCCTTTTAAGCGAGGAAAATATTGCCATTCGTGCAGGCCATCACTGTGCACAGCCTCTTGGCGCTTATCTTGGGCAGCCAGCCACGGCCAGAGCCAGCCTTTACTTCTATAATACAGAAGAAGAAATTGACGCGCTGATTGAAAATGTTGCAAAACTCAGAAAGTGGAGCGGATACAAGGACTGAGTGCTTCTGGTAAATCTCCGGCCTTTTTCTGGCGGACGGTTGAGAAAATCAGGATTCCGTCATATAATGTTCTATGGAGCAAGTTAATTGAACGCTTTTGACGGATTACAGACAGTTTGGAATTTTATTCGGCCTATAATTGATGTGGGAATAATGACTTTCCTGCTCTATAAGGCCTACCAGATTATCGTTAAAACCAACGCCATGCAGATTATCAAGGCCGGCATTATGGTCGCGCTTTTTTATGCCTTTGCCTTTCTGCTTCACCTTTCCACGCTTCTTTGGATTTTAAATAAGCTTGCTCCGGGCTTCGCAATCGCCTTTGCCATTGTCTTCCAGCCCGAACTTCGCAAGGTTTTCCTTAAAATCGGTCAGAACGATCTTTTTACCTTTGGAAACCGAAGCCGACACACTTATGTAGATACGGCTGTTGTTGCGGCAGAAACCCTTTCCAAACTCAAAAAGGGCATGCTAGTAGTTTTTACCCGCCACACTCGCCTTGACGACATAATCGAAACCGGTACCAAACTAAACGCTGACATTTCTTCGGCCCTGCTGGTCACGATTTTTGGCCACGAAACGCCGCTCCACGACGCCGCCTGTATCGTCCAGAACGGAAAGATTCTTGCGGCTGGCTGTTTTCTGCCTTTAAGTGAGCAGTATGATATCAAAAAAACTTTCGGAACCCGCCACCGGGCTGCCCTTGGTCTTTGTGAAACTACGGATGCGGTGGTGCTTGTGGTTTCCGAAGAAACCGGTGCAATCAGCCTTGCCTACGATTCAAAACTTCATTATGACTTAAAGCCGGGGCAGGTCACTAAACTGCTTGAAAACCTGCTCGAAGTTTCTGCAGCCCAGCGCACAATAGAGGACACAATCGATGAAAGCAAAGCAAGTATTTGACAAACTGATTGAAAACTGGCAGGTTAAGGCGGTTTGTTTTGTAATTTCACTTTTCCTCTATGTGATTTACCAGAATCAAAGCGTGGACAGCAAGGTCTTTTCCGTTCCGCTTACTGTTGAATCAAAAAACGGCTTTGTTTCGGTGGCTCCCCATCCAAGGACTGTAGTTGTCTCAGCCCGGGGCAAATCTGATGAGCTTGCCAAGGTTCGTGAAGCCGACTTGTCTGCCTATCTGGATTTAAATTATGTCTCAAAGGAAGGAAGCTATGATTTTCCTGTCCTTTTAAATCTTTCAGATACTGCCGGAATCTTAAATCCCCTTGAACTCAAAGTCACTCCTGAAATCGTAAGACTTCGGGTTGAGGAAGAAGTGACTTCCTTTGTGGATGTGGTGCCTTTGATGAGCGGCAAGCCAGCCTACGGATATGCCGTCAAAAACATCTCCGTTTCGCCGGAGCAGATTGCAATAACCGGCCCCAAAACCATGATAGAAAACTGTAAGTCGCTGCAGACCCTGAACGTAACTACTTCCGGGGCAAAGCGAAGTTTTACGGCAAAAGCAAAAGTGGAGCAGAAGGGGCTTTTCATCAAGCATGACGACATTGATGTGGCCGTTACCGTCGAAATCGAGGAACTTGAAGGTTCCCGCCGTTTTGAAAAAATTCCTGTCAAAATTGAAAATCTTTCGCCGGAACTTGAAATACGTGCCATGACTACAGACGTTGCCATTACGCTCACTGGTTCCCTTGCTTCTTTGGAAAATTATAAGCCGCCTGAGTCCCTTGTGACGGCTGACGTTTCCAGAATAAATACTGCCGGCACCTTCTACATTGAGCTTTCATATTCGATTCCAAAAAGATATTCCCTGGCTGAAGGCTATACAAAAAGCATTCCGATAACCTTTACATTAAAAAACGGGTCGGGCAATGAAGCTTCCGTTGAAGCAGAAAAATCCGGAGACCAGGGCAGATGATTTTTGGCGTTGGAACGGATATTGCAAAGGTCTCCCGCTTTGAAAAATGGGTTCGTAATTCTGAAATGATTGGCCGTTTTTTCAATAAGTGTGAGATTATTGAATGTGACGGTAACAGCCTTGAAAAACGCATTCAGTTTTTGTGCGAGCATTACGCTGCCCGCTTTGCAGCCAAGGAAGCCTTTGCAAAGGCTTTGGGAACCGGTTTTGTAGGGCTGGAACTTTGTGACTTTGGCATTAAAAAAAATGAAAACGGCAGGCCGGAATTCTTTTTTGGCAGAAAAACAGCCGATATTATAGAAGAATTGTGCGGAAAAACTGCAAAAGTTTCAGTTTCCATTTCACATGAGAAGGAATATGCTGTATCATTTGTAGTTATAGAAAGTGCCGCCCCGCCGTGTAGCACCGAAGTACCGTGAAACGGTATGAGCGTGAGCGAAGTGCGAAAGGGCGTAGCAGATAAAATGGCGCAAGAAAAAAAGGGAGTGTAACATGTATAAAAAAACAGCGAAAAAAGACGAAGATCCTGATAAAAAGCCAAAACTTTCTTACTGGTCAAAGACTAAGTGCATTTGCCCTATCTGTCAGCGGCCTTTTGAAAAGGAAGAAATGCTTACCGGAAGCGGTCGAATGAATGCAGGCGAACTGACCGACGAGCTTCACCGAAAATACATTCCTTCTGAAAAATATGGTGCGATCTATCCCTTGATTTATGCTGTTGGTGCCTGTCCCCGCTGTCATGTCGCCTTTTTCTGGAAGGATTTTGAGGAAATAAAGGATCCAGCTTCGATTGATGTTCTTCGCGATGACGATGAAAACCGCAAAAAAAAGGTCTCGGCGATTTTTCCGCATTATGACCTGACCCGTGAGCGAAATTTGCTTGACGGAGCCGCCATGTATTATCTTGCCTTGCTTTCTTATGAAAAGGTTGATTTGGCCTATGCTCCAACTTTCAAGCGTGCCATGATTTCCCTTCGACTGGCATGGCTCTGCACCCATTTGAATGAAACAATTCCCGGCTACAATTACGATTATATTGCCAAAATGTTCTATCAAAAGGCAACTTTCTTTTACGAGCAGACCATGATTAACGAAATGAGCAGGATTGAATCCTTTTCGCCTGTAAGCAATTTTGGCCCGGACATCGACAAAAATTACGGCTATGACGGCATGATTTATCTGATTGGCCTTTTGGAATACAAATATGGCCAGACTGACGATTTGCCTTTGCGCTACAAAAAACTTGATGCCGCAAAGCGTGCCATTGCCCGTGGCTTCGGTCTGGGTAAGTCTTCAAAGGCAAAACCTGGTCCTCTTTTGGAAAATGCCCGAAACCTTTACGACAAAATCACGGACCTTATCAAGGAATCCAACACCATTGATTTTTCTGACGACGACGAGGAATAATGAGAAATATTCTTCTGACAGTCTCTTACGACGGAACTGATTTCTGCGGCTGGCAGCGTCAGGACAAAAGCGACGGCGGAAAGCCTGTGCGCACCGTGCAGGGTGAAATCGAAGCAGCCCTTGAAAAACTGCACAAGACCCCTGTCAATCTTACGGGAAGCGGCCGCACTGATTCCGGTGTTCATGCCTTTGCACAGGCGGCAAACTTTTTTTCTCCAATCGACTCAATTCCGGCTGAGCGCTATGTTCCTGCCCTGAACGCATTTTTGCCGGATGATATTCGTATTGTCGGCTCCAGGGAAGTGGCCCAGAATTTTTCTTCCCGTTTTTCTGCCACGAGCCGCACTTACCGCTATTTTATCCACACAGGCAATCCTTTTGCCAGCGAAATGCGATATGTCTGGCCGATTCATCATAAGCCTGATTTAGAAAAACTCAACAAAATGGCGGGCTATCTGCGGGGCGAGCTTGACTGCGCTACCTTTGCGGCGGCCGGGGATGCAAGCCTTTCAACCTTCCGCTACATCGAGGACGCTCATTTTTATGTCGAATCCAAAAATCCGGAAGTCATAGTCTTTGAAATCTGCGCCAATGCCTTTTTGTGGAAGATGGTTCGAAGCCTCACCGGAAGCCTGATTTTCTTTGAGAAAAGCGGGAAAGAGCCTGAATATTTCAAGGAAGTACTTGATTCACACGACCGGAGCAAGGCCGGGCCTACGGCCCCTCCAACAGGCCTTTTTTTATACAGCGTAAGCTTTGAGGGCCAGCGACGGCATGTTTAAGGAGGCATGATGACAAAAGACGACAAAATAAAAATATATAACCTTTTAAAAGCTGCCTCGGATAACCTTTGCGGCTATGCCAGCCATGACTTTGCGGGGAAAATGCCGGAATTTATTGACGATTCCCCTTCGACTACCGCTCAGGGAACGCCTTCGACTACCAGCTTCGACTCCGCTCAGCTCAAGGCTCAGGGAACGCCTTCGACTACCAGCTTCGACTCCGCTCAGCTCAAGGCTCAGGGAACGCCTTCGACTACCAGCTTCGACTCCGCTCAGCTCAAGGCTCAGGAGACGCTTTCGACAGCTTCGGATTCCACTCTTTCAAACATCAATAAAAAAATCTCTGAATGCAAGCGGTGTGCTCTTTGTGCTAACCGCCGCAACGTGGTTCCGGGGCAGGGCGTGGAAACTCCTCTGGTTCTTGTGATTGGCGAAGGCCCGGGCGAGGAAGAGGACAAGCAGGGAAACCCTTTCGTGGGGCCTGCCGGTCAGCTTCTGGACAAAATGCTCGGCGCAATCGGCCTTTCCCGCGAAAAAAACTGCTACATTGCAAATATCGTAAAGTGCCGCCCGCCTGCAAACCGAAATCCTCTTCCCGAAGAAGCAGATGCGTGCCGGCCTTTCCTTGACGCACAGATTGCCGCTCTCAAACCAAAGGCAATTTTATGTGCGGGAAGCGTCGCGGTCAAAAATCTTTTCCATACGAATGACGGTGTGATGAAACTGCACGGCCAGCTCCTTGATTACAACGGTATCCCAGTTGTCACGACATGGCATCCAAGCGCATTGCTTCGTGCCCCGGAGAACAAGCGCCCCGCCTGGGAAGATTTAAAAGCCTTCAAAAGCGTGCTTTTAAATATTGAGCCAGATTATGAGAAATAAAATTCCTCACAGAGGACACAGAGCTCACGGAGTTTTTCTCATTGTACAAAAACTCTCTGTGTTCTCCAAAGCTCTGTGAGGGAAAAAATATGCCAAAACGTTTCCTTCAAGTCGTATTGAATATTCCTCTCAACCAGTCTTTCACTTATCTTGACTGTGAGAACCCGGACGAAAAAAGCCGGGTGGGATTCCGTGCGGACTTGAAATTTGGGAACAGGCGCATGACAGGCTTTATAATCAACGAAAGTGACACTTTGCCATCTGACTGCCCTGTCGAAGAAAGCAAAATCAGGCCCATCTTGCGAGTTTTGGACGAAGAGCCGCTTTTTGATACGGAAATTATCGAGCTTGCCCGCTGGGTTTCTCATTATTATCTTTGCTCCGTGGGAGAGGCGATTTCGGCCATGCTGCCGGGCGGAAAGCGTGAGAGTGACGCGGGCGGATTTTCCTTTTTGGAAGAAACTCCCGACACAAAAGCCCGCACTTTGAGCGAAGAGCAGAAAAAGGCTGTGGAGGGAATTTTGGGAATTGGTAATGAGGGGGAAAGCCTTCCCCTCGCTCCAACCGCATTCGCGTTTTCCGCTACCCCTTCTGCGGGGTGCGGTTCAGGCACAGCCTTCACCGAGACTCGCTCAAAACTTGCCTCGCAAGTTTTGCCCCTGACGGGTCGCTCCCTACCCAGCAACGCCCCAAACTTACATTACCTTTATGGTGCTACTGGCACTGGAAAGACCGAAGTTTTTATGCAGGTTTGCGAACGGCTTTTGGCGCAGGGAAAGGGCGTGATTTACCTTGTGCCGGAGATTGGTCTTACTCCTCAGGTTACTCAGGCCCTTGTCTCTCGATTCGGCAACACCGTCGCGGTCCTGCATTCAGGACTCACTCCAAGCCAGAAATTAAGCGAGTGGCGGCGGATTTTAAATCGTGAAGCCCGCATTGTAATCGGAGCCAGAAGCGCCGTTTTTGCCCCTGTTCCTGATTTGGGGATGATTATAATCGACGAGGAGCATGACGGCTCCTATAAATCCGGGAATACTCCGCGCTATCATGCAAGGCAAGTGGCAATGTACCGCTGTGCAAGAAAAAAAATCCCTTTGCTCATGGGCAGCGCAACTCCCAGCGTCGAAGCCTGGAACATGATGAAAACCGGCGGAATCCAAAAGCACACTCTCACCAAGAGGCTTGCGGGAGGAGCCATGCCTCAAATAAAATGCTTGAACCTCACAGGTCTTTCTATTGAAGGAGCAATTTCCCCGGTTCTCCAAAAAGAAATTGAATCAACCCTGGCCCAAAAAAGGCAGACAATCCTCTTCTTAAATCGCCGCGGATTCACTCACTTCTTCCGCTGCAATTCATGCGGATTCGAGCTCAAATGCAAAAACTGCTCGGTCTCGCTCACTTTCCACAAGGCCGAAAAACGCCTGCGCTGTCATTATTGCGGATATTCAGTCTCGCCGCCGCAAAGCTGCCCTGAGTGCGGCTCCCTTGATGTGGGCTATTCCGGCTTCGGTACGGAATTCATCGAAAATGAAGTGAAGGCAAAATTCCCCAACGCACGGATTGTCCGCGTGGACACTGATTCTGTCTCTCACAAAGGCGAACTTTCCGAAAAAATCGAGGCTTTCAAAAAAGGCGAATTTGACATCATGCTTGGAACTCAGATGGTGGCAAAAGGCCTCAATTTCCCCAATTTAAAGTTAGTGGGGGTGGTTCTTGCGGACACGGGGCTTCACATGCCGGACTTCCGTGCCGCCGAACGAACTTTTGCGCTCATAACTCAGGTTGCAGGCAGGGCAGGCCGCTTCTTCCCGGACGGAAAAGTCCTCGTTCAGACTTATTGCCCGGATTCTGCTCCGATTGCTTATGCCGTGGCCGGCAAGACCGAAGAATTTTACGAAAGTGAGATTCAGACCCGCAAAATGCTGAGCTTTCCACCCTTTGCAAGAATTTTGCGCATGGTTTTCCGTGCTCCTTCCGAAGCCCAGACAGTCTCTGGTGCGAACGGAGCGGCTTCTATTCTTTATCAGATTCTGCGTGGGGTACAGTCTTCTTCACAGGCAAACGCTTCAAAAATGCAGGAAGCAGCCCGGTACACCGAAATTTTGGGCCCTGCTGAGTGTCCTCTTTCAAAAATTGCGGCCAATTACCGCCAGCAAGTCATTTTGCGAGGTCCTTCAGTCTCTCTTCTTCAGTACATGGCCCACACTTTTGCTCAAAACTACAAGGCCCCTGGCGAAGTCTACATTGAATATGATGTTGACCCTGTGTCGCTTCTTTAGGTAAAATTATACTCCATATGCGAATCGCCATGTTTACCGATGCCTACTATCCGCGCATCAATGGTGTCACGGTTTCAGTCCACTCCTATGCGGCGGAACTTACGAAACTCGGACACACAGTTTGCATCGTCTGCCTCGATTACAGCGAGGAACAGCAGAAAAAATCACTTTTCTCACAAAAAGACAGTGATCAAAAGTCACCCTTTAAGATTGTGCGCATTCCTTCCTGGTCTTTCAGCGCAATCTCAAAGGAAGACAGGGTTGCCCGCTTTGACAAGTGGCGGCGGGTCAAAAAGGCCATGAAAGCCTTCAAGCCGGACGTAATCCACATCAATTCAGAATGGGTAATCGGCTACTTCGGTGCCATGTTCGCCCATCACTACAAGGTTCCCTTCGTCTTCACTTTTCATACCATGTGGGAAGACTATCTGGTGAACTACGTCAATTTCCTTCCTGATTTTAGTCTTCGAAAAATCGGCCGTTCAGTCGTAAAATTTTATCTCAAGAGAGCTGACCTCATAATCGCCCCCACCGAAAAAATTTCATCGGTGGTTCACGAATATGGAATCCAAAAGCAGGTTGAAATCCTTCCCACTGGCATTCCTGACAATCTTGAAAAATTTTCCCTGATCCGTCAGACTGCCTTAGGTCTTCAGCTTTCCAAAAAGTGCCCGCAGATAAAGGGTAAAAAAATCCTGCTCTTCGTGGGCCGCATCGTAAAAGAAAAAAATCTTTCCTTCCTTTTCGACGTGCTTGAATCCGTGCAGGAAAAGTTCCCCAAAACGGCTTTGCTTTTCGTGGGCGGCGGGCCTTATCTTGAAGATTTGCAGGAACTTGCTGCCGAGCGAAAATTATCGAAATCCGTGGCATTTGCAGGCTATGTTCCTTCACCGGATCTGGTTTACTTCTATAAAATGGCTCAGGTTTTTGTCTTCCCTAGCAAAACGGAAACTCAGGGGCTTGTCACGGTTGAGGCTATGCTTTCGGGGCTACCTGTTGTCGCAATCGGTGAAATGGGCACTGTGGACGTAATGCAGGGGGACCACGGCGGCTTTATGGTCAAAGATGACGTCGCTGAGTTCAGTGAAAGGGTAGTGGAGCTGTTAAAAAATCAGCAGCTGCGCAAAAAAAAGGCTCAGGAAGCTCTGGACTGGGGCAAAAAATGGAAGATTTCGACCCTTACGCCCCGCCTTCTTGAATGTTACGAAAGAGCCATGCTGATTCGTAAGGCAAAAGGTTGATTTTTTTATATCAGGAGTTTTTTACATCATGAAAAAGTTTTTTCTTCTATTAATTACATTCTTTTCTTTTCATTTTTCGGTTTTTGCCCGCGGAGAGCAGGAACTTGTTCCCGCAGGTCACTGGATTTATGACTCAATTCTTGCCATTTCCCTTGACTCAGGAATCGTGAATTTCGCTGACTGTGCTCCCTATTCAATTCAGGAACTTAAAGTCTATCTTTCTGAAATCGACTATGATTCTCTGAGCCAGGCCTCAAAAACAGAATACGACAAGATCTTTGAGTATTTTGCAGAAGAGACAAAAATTTCACTCGGCTATGACATACTTTCAATAGGACTGGAACCGAGCTTAAATCTTTCTGCCTTTGCCAAGTCTTCAACAGACCTTGACTGGATTTTTGACCGTTACAGCCGAAAACCCTTTCTGGACGTTCCTGCAACAATCACAGTGGGGGACTATGCCACGCTCAGCATGGACACCTATCTTGGCCAGAACCGTGGAATGAGCCTTCACAATTTCAACCACACGAACATTCCCCTGTCCGCAGACCAGATTGATATTGAATTTCCTGACACTGGCTATTTTTCAACAGGTAAAATGCTCACCGAAAAGACAGGCTTTGCCCTTCAGCTGGGAAGCGGCTCCCGTTCGGTAGGAAAAACTTTGACAGGCTCCATGATCTGGTCGGACTATCTTACTGGTGTTGCCTACGCACAAATGGAATTTTACAATCCTGTCTTCAAGTACACAGGCTCAGTTTCCCAGTTCAACGTTGACAAATACATGTACGCTCATCAGATTGACGTAAGGCTTTTCAAAAAACTTCAGGTCACTTTCCTTGAAGGCCTTTTGGTTTACGCCCCAATGGAACTTCGTTTCATGAATCCCTGGACTATTTTCCACGGTTTTGCGGCCTGGCGTGATTACGATTCTTCCGCTGATGATACGGAATCTAACACCTGTGACTATTTCGGCGTAAAATTTCAGCTTGCTCCAGTCAGAAACTGGCGGCTCTACGGCCTTTTTTCTATGACCCAGTACCAGACTCCCTTTGAGACAGGCAACTTTGAGGAAGATTCCACTCCGAACGGACTGGGCCTTCAGGGCGGCACGGATTTTTTCATTCCTGCTGGTGGCGGAAGATTCAGATTCTCTGTTGAAGGCAGCTGGGCCGATCCTTACCTTTACATCAAGGAAAGCCCCAACTGGTCCATGGTCCGCACTTACAGCGAAAATATTGGTGACTATTCAGTCTTTTACGAGTGGATTGGTTCTCCCTTTGGACCGGACACAATTTCCGCTGAGTTAAAGCTGGGCTACGAGATTCCGCAAAAATGGGCTCTGGACTTCGTTTACCTTTACATGGCCCGCGGCGAATATTCAGGAAACTCTGTCTTCAATCCGAGCGTGTGGGGTGGCTCAAAACGGCCTGATGACGGCAGAGAACTTGGTGACCGAAGCCGTTCCGGTTACAGCTGGCCTTTCCCTGACACTTACGAGGGCGAAGAAAATCAGAGCTATAGAAAGAGCCTTCAGTCTCTGGCAAGTCCTTCCGGCACTCCAGAATACGTGAACAGACTTTCCCTGAGGGGATGCTTTAAGCCTGCGGATTATCTTACCTTCCTTTTGCAGCCAGGCTACGTGGTGATTTTTAACCGTCACAACCAGCAGGGTAAAAACGTAAAAGGCTTTGAAGTTGCCGCCGCAGTGAATTTGAAATTCAATAATCTTAGATAGGAAAACTTTATGAAAAAAATATTCTTCCTGGTTTGCGTTTTTCTTTACCTTTGCTCGCTTGCTTTTGGTCAGGTCAGCGTCGAAATCAATGATTCCTTCTATAAACAGGCTCAAATATGGGAACTTCGTGACTTGACTGACACTTTGCCCCAGCTTAGACCTTATCCTGTAAACGTAATCAAACGCATTCTTGGACAGGTGATTGAAAGAGGCTCTGAAAAGGACTCAGAGCTTGCAAAATCTGAATACGAGCGGATTTTTGAAAAGCAGTGGTCTCCATATTACAAGGCGACCGGCGGGGCAAAATTCTGTGGCGACAAATATGATTCTGAGTCAGAAAATTCAATCCACAAGGATTTTCACACGGAAATCGGAATCGGCGGAGACGTCGTGCTGCATGACATGGTTTCCGTTGGCTACAAATTCGGCATTTACGCCCAGAAAAACGATTTTTCCCAGCATTCTCCGCTTTACACAATCATGGAAGAGGACTCGATTTTTGACCCCGTGGACGCAGGCCCTCTTACAGCCTACCTCAACTGGAACATGAGCCTTGCTGTTGGAACTGAATCAGTCTACGGTACCGGCGGCATGAACAGGCTTGGCTTTGGAGTCTTTCACGGTGACGGCCTTGCCTTAAGCGATGCGGGCTACCATTGCGCCAACCTAACCTTCAATGCCACAAGCGAAAAATGGAGCTATGCTTCGGCCTACGAGACAATCGGAGCTACCCGCAACATGGGTAAAGAAGCTGACTCAACCTGGCTTGAATCCGGCAAATATCTTGCCTTCCATGCCATTAAGTGGCACGCCTTTGAGAAATTTAACCTCACTTACTACGAAAACATAATTTTCGGCCCCTACAATAACCTTTCCTACATTACACCGGCTCCCTACTATGCCGTTCAGAACATAGGCGGGGCCAACGACAATCTGCAGATGGGTCTTCTCTTTGAAATTAAGCCGGTTAAAGGTCTTGACTGGGCCACAGATTTCTTTGCCGACGACATTGAGCTTAACGAGGTGCTGAAATTCAATTTCGACACGAAACTTCGATTCGGATTCCAGACCGGCTTGATTTATGCTCCCGAAGATTCACTTTGCAATCGGCTTTCCTTCAATTATACGGCCGTCATGCCCTATGTTTACGCCCACTGGCAGTATGACAATGACAGGAGCGGCTCTTTTGACGGCAAAACCTGGAACCGCCAGAACTACACCAACGGAGGAATCAACATAGGTTCTTCCCTTGACCCGAATTCCGACAAAATTTCCCTTACGGCGACTTTGAGGCCTTACAAAAATCTTTTAGTCAATCTTTTCGGAAATTTCATCCGCCATGCCAACGGTGCGGAAGATTTCTCTGATGATGAGGCCGCGGAATACATGCTTGCAAAATCAGGAACTTACGCCACTAACGGCACCCTTTACATGAGCCAGATGTTTGCAGATCCCGAGTCAACTCACGGCCGTCACGTGGATTCAGCTTGGGAAAAGTTGGGATTCATGACAAGCGACCACAAAATGTACGTGGCACAGCTGGGGGCAAGCGCGGAATACACCTTCGCCCGCACAAAATACGGCCGGTTCAGCCTGTGTGCAGGTTACACCTTTGAGTACATCAAAAATAACGGCGTGAACAATCACATATACCCTGGCGGACTGGACTATGTCAAAAACACAAATGGTACTTATGCTGATGGCGGAAACACTTACGCAAGCTGGGATGAGCTAAAAAAATCCAGCTATGTGCAGAATGCCGTAAAAGAAGCCCGGGAAAACTGGACAAAGCAGCTTTACGACAGCGTGAACAATTATATTTCAGTTTCGATGAAATATTCATACTAGGGAACCACAGATTACACAGATGAGCACAGATTATATTTCTTTAATATGAAAGTCTTTCTTATTTATCACGCTCTCTGTGGACTCAGTGAACTCTATGAGAAACTTAATCTGTGAAATCTGTGACATCTGTGGTTTAATAATAGTCTGTGGATAAAATATAAATAAGGGAAAAATTATGGAATTTACTAAATTTTATATTGGAAAAATCGGTGAGCTCATTCTTAAGGGCTCAAACATCAAAATCTTTGAGAAGCAGCTGGTGCAGAATACTAAAGCTTACCTTAAAAACGTAAATGCCCGCGTATCGCTCATGGCAGGACGTCTTTATGTTGAGTGTGACGACGCGGCTCAGGAGCGCGTTGAATTTGCCCTTTCACATCTGATTGGAATCACCGGCTGGGCACAGGCCGTAATCGTCGAAAAAAACATTGAGGCAATCAAGCAGGAAGTTTTGAATGAGGCAATAAATGCTCGTGAAGATGGGGCAAAGACTTTCAAGCTCGAGTCCCGCAGAAGCGACAAGTCTTTCCCTTATGACCACTACGGAATCTGCTCTGAGGGAGCAAGCCTTGCCTACAATCAGAAAATCCTTGAAGTTGACGTAAAAAATCCTGACGTGGTGATTATGGTTGAAGTTCGTGACCGCTGCTTCGTTTACTCAAACCGCACAAAAGGCCGCCGGGGCTTGCCGGTTGGCGTAAGCGGGAAGGGGCTTCTGCTTCTTTCCGGGGGCCTTGATTCTCCGGTTGCAGGCTACAGGATGCTACGTCGCGGCATGACGATTGACTGCGTTTACTTTCACGCCTATCCCTACACAAGCGATGAAGCCCGGGAAAAGGTGGAGCATCTTGCGGAAATCCTTTCACAATATGGCCTTCGAGTCCACATCAACACGGTTCCCTTTACCGAAGTTCAGATGCAGATTAAAAAGAAGTCGCCGGAAGCATATACGACCCTCATGCTCCGCCTCTGCATGATGAAATGCGCAAACATGATAGCCCAAAGGATCGGAGCAAGCTGCCTTATTACGGGTGAAAGCCTTGGCCAGGTCGCAAGCCAGACAATCGAGAACATGAGCTGCACCGAAAGCATGGCAGAATTCCCTCTTTTGCGCCCGCTCGTTGGCACCGACAAGGAAGAAATCGTTGAGATTGCCAAGGAAATCGGCACTTATGAAACTTCAATCCTGCCATACGAAGACTGCTGCGTTCTTTTTAGCCCCCGACACCCTGTTTTGCGTTCAAGCGTGGAAGAAGCCCAGAAGATTTACAGGGAACTTGAAGTTGACGAGCTGGTCAAAAAAGCCTACGAGGAGCGGGAAATAAAGCGCTACGAAGTGTAATTTTTACCTAAAAATTTATGGAAAAAAATTGCTCCTGTGTTACAATATCACTCAAAGTATAAATTCGGAGAGTTGATTTATGAAAGTATTGTGCGAAATCATTCAGGAAGGTCCTTTCAGTTGCAGGGAGAGACTATTCATGAGTCAGGTGGCTACGATCAGGACGAAGTAATCAAAATAAAATTCAACAAGGCTGTAAATGCCGAATCCTTCAAGCTTTCCGGTCAATATGATTTTTCTTTCATAATGGTTCCGTACGATGCTACATGTGCTTACCGTGATGCCCGCGTTCAGGTCATGTTCAGCCACAAAATGGACGAAAACTCAATTTATTACTCTGAAGAATAAATCAAAAAAATTAAACGAGAGCAGAATGTCACTGACTCGGATTTCTTGCCGCCGCTTGCACCGGAAGTAAAATCTTACGGATACCAAAAAGACGGGCAAAAGCACTACAAGAACATTCAGATTACAAATTACAAGACAGGAAAGTCAATTCTTGAAAATTATGGGGAACCTTTCTTTGAAGATGACATGACTTTGATAATTCCTGCTGACAAAGACAATTCACCGGTCCCTGGAACTGCCATCAGCATAATTTTGGACAGGGGGGGGGCATAGCTGAGTGAAGAATCTGTTTGAACTGACCCCAAATTCTAGGACAGTTTAAGCAGCTATCTCGTTTGGAGTTTTCCAGCCAAGATTTTTCTGGATACGCTCATTATTGTAGTAATAAATAAAATCGTCAATCAATTTTTTTG
>Ga0129306_1000763_pt1 | contig 44881 bp, 25 predicted proteins | sample P827metagenome_FD_94438 | JGI IMG/M metagenome (GOLD analysis project Ga0129306, IMG submission 94438) | Capybara group fecal microbial communities from Wisconsin, USA - P827 metagenome | ecosystem: Host-associated > Mammals > Digestive system > Large intestine > Fecal | place: USA: Wisconsin... | reverse complement strand
GCCACGGAGGAGTCGCCGTCTCCCTTGCGCCCTCCGCCTCCGCAATCGCCGACTCCTGTCGGGAGAGCGGACACGTCGCGGGGTCAAAAGCGCTTCCTGGGTTGCCGTAGTAGTTGGCGTATGCGCGCGAGCCGAGCGGATTGCGCGCCGTCTCCACGAGTGCTGCCTCGAGCTCGTCCTTCGACTTGTACGCCTTCGCGAGATCACGCGCGACGTCGGGCGTCAGGAGGAACGTGCGGTAGACGCGCGGCATTCCGCTACCGACGGCCATCTGCTGCTTCTCCACCGCGTCCCACGCAATCATGTTCTTGATCACCTCGGGGTCGGACGACGCCGGCACGAGGTTGTTGCCCCAGTTTATCGCCGACGCGCACGAAAGCGTCGAGTCGTTGAGTCCGTATCCCTGCTGCATGTGGTACGGCTTCCATCCGACCTCTATCGCCGCCGCGTCGTTCTCCACGAGCGTGAATGGCATCAGGTATCCGAACGTTCCCATGCGGTTTTCCTTCACGCGGTATCCGCCGAGGTTGACCATCGCGAGGTTTATGAAGCGTCCGAGCACCGCGTTCTTCGGCTCTGATATCTCGCCCTGCGCCGAGTCGAACCCGAGCTGACGCGCGACGGGTCCGTTGAGCCAACAGTACGGCGTCCACGCGTGCGTCGAGACGAGCGTCCTGCGGAAATCCCCAGCCTTCACTGCCTCCGCGAACGCAAGTAGGACCGGCATGAACTCCGGCGGACACCCCGCCATCACTCCGTTGACCGCAACATGCCGCACCGTAACCGCGCGCTGCGCCGGTGGAATGACGCCGATCTCGCGGTCAGGCGCAAGGTCTGTGAAACGAAGGAACTCCGCTACCGCGTCCTTGGTCGGAGGCGCGACGGGAAGTCCGTCCGTCCAGCCCGAGTCGAGGAACGCGCGCTGGATCTCGGCGTAGGTTCCCGTCAGCACGACGCCGTTTGGTGCCGCAGCCGTTTCTTCGGCGGCAAGCTCGGCATCGGCTATCGGATCGGTGAGCGCCTTCTTGACTGCTGGCCAGAGGACCTTGCGCGTGTTCGCGACGAGCTCCTCGCGCGTATGGGACGCGAACGAGCCGGGGTACTCGGCGACGCGAAGCGCGCGAACGCCGCACGCGCGTGCAGTCGACTTCGCCTGCTTGACGAAGCCAGGTCCCGCGACCATTACGGACGGAATCCCAAGGACTTCCGCCGCGATGCAGGAGCCCGTCTCCTTCGGCGTGCAAAGTCCGCACCCTCCGTTTCCGGAGATCACCGCGTCCACCTTGAGCTCCTTCAGCTTCCGCTGGAACTCGTCCTTCTCGCGGCGGACGACGCCTGGACGCGGATAGGCCCCGGCGGAGCCGATCTCGTTCAGCAGGTAGACCTTCGCCGTCGGGAATTCCTTCAGAATGAGGCTCTTGAGTTCGCTGTGCGTGACGGACGCCATGAAGCTTCCGCCGACGAGTGCGATCGTCTTCCCTTCGAGCGACTTGAGGCGAGGACCCTGCTTCACCGTCTCCACGGCAGTCTCCGGAACCGGCGAAAGCACGGCAAACTCGGCCTCCGCGGGCGAGGCGGGAAGCGGGCATATTCCGTCCTTGCAAGTTTCCACTGCGGCGAAAGCAGCCGCACATGCGGCAACGCCAACAGCTGACATCAACAGTTTCTTCATTATTGCATCTCCTTACATATACAAGACGCAAAAACTGCAGGAATTATTTGTCTATATCGGAAACTTAGCGACACGGCAAAAGGTTACACATAGAATCACCCCAGGATTTCCTCCGCGCCTTCGACGCCGCGCTGGACGACGGCCAGGGAGATTTCGCGCACTTCCTCAAGCGTGCGAAGCGTTCCCTTGCCGGAGACGAGAATCCTGTCGATGTTCGCGGCGACGTAGTTGACGGCTTCTTCGCTGGCGGCGCAGTGCGAGAGCGCGACGCGGATAAGCTTGTCCACCTTCTCTTTTTTGTCTTCGCCGGCTATGGCGTAGGCGGTGACCGCGTTGGACTGGGCGCGCGGAAACGCCCTGGGCATGTACTCTTGCCGGCGCTCGGCGTCGAGCTCGGCCGCTTCGTCGCGTTCGGCCAGCGGGACCAAGAGGTCGTGGATATCCTTGTCGCCGAAGGCCGTCTTGTCGAACTGACCTTCGAACGGTCTGACGCCATCGCCTTCTTCCTGCCCCAGCAAACTCTCGACAGCCTTCTTGTACTGGAGTACCACCTGCTCCAGCGCCATGCTCTGCTCTCTTATAAACGAGGAAATGTTTCTGGAGACCGGCTTGGCGCCGGCAGGCCTCCTGTCTCTCATGAGATCGTCCATGACGGTGAAGAGCTTCGACATCGTCTCGGAGCTGAACACGTCTTTGACGCCCTTGAGCTGCGCTTCCGGGAACTTCGCGACGAGCACCGAGAACGCGAATGCCCGCGCCGGCCCCATTTCATCGGCACCCTCGAGATAATCCTGCACGTAGGCGTTGCGCATCACGTTCTCCACGGCCTCGCGCATCTCGATGACGGCCTTGGTGATCTGCTGCGGCGTCGATGTCGCGGAGAGCTTGGAGAACTCGCCGGGCTTCTCGGCGGAAGCGGCCTTGAGCATTTTTCCGATCAATCCCGGCGGAACGCTCTTGCCGTTCATGCCCCACAGGAAGTTGATGCCGGCTTTTTCGATCCGACTGTTTCCTGCCGCCGCCTTGCGCACCTCTTCGAGATTGGCGCGGATCGCGTCGATGCGCGCCTTGATCTCGTCGTGCGTGCGCATCGTGGCAGTGGCGGTGATGCAAAGGCCGCGGATCGTCCGAGAGACGACGTCCTTCAGCTCGAAATCGTCGCCGCAGTACGCAAGCACGTCCTTGATGAAGTTCTTGGCCGCGGCTTCGCTCTTCCCGGGCAGCTTGGCGGCAATCTGGTCGACGAACGTCATCGCCTTGGCCTCGTACTGGCCGTGGTCGATGCGCATCGGGGTGGAGGTGCTGCTGCCGTCTACGTTGATGGTAACCGTCCAGTTGAACTTGACCGGGAAGCCCTCGGGCTCGGAGTACTTGATCGTGACCGCGCCGGTCTCGTCGTTGCGCGAGAGCGAGAACGTGACGGCCATGTGCTCGTTGGACGAGATGCCGTGCGCCAGGAAGCCGCAGTTGACGTTGCTGCAGATGCCGCTCTGGGAAAGCGCGTAGTAGACGTTCGAGAGCTGCTTGGGATGGACGTTGCCGCAGAGCTCCGCGATCTTGTCGGCAATGGCCTTGCCGGATTCCACGACCGCCGGGTCGTTGCTCAAGCCGTTGACGGCCTCGAGCTTCTCGCCCTTCGGGAAATGGAACACGAACTTGACGTTCTCTTCCGGGAGGACCGGCTCCTCGTTCTCCGTATACACGGGCGGCGATGCTCGGCTGAGGTCGAGAACCATGGTGTTGCGTCCGCCGCGCGCGGTGCCGTCCATCTCCTCGAGCTTTCCGGTGAACGAGGAGATCCCGGGCGCATTCTCGAGGCGCGTGCCGGAGGCGAGGGCTGCTTCCGCCTCGTCGAACGTCGCACCGGAGTTCTCGGCGAGGAACATGATCTGGCCCATGGTCATGGGATTTGTCGCAAGGCGCCGTCTGATGGCGCTGGAAAGTTCCGAGTTGGTGCTGTCGGGCGACGCTTCGACATCAGAGTACAGGATCGGCACCAGGTTGGCGCGGTCGAGCTTTCCGGACTTCTGGAGCGCCGCGACGGCGTCGTAGTTCTTCATCACCCGCGACGCCACGAGCAGGCTGTAGTCGACCTTGTCGCGCTTGCCGCCGCTGGACGCGTCGGGAAGCGGGTCAAGCGCATTGAATACGGCGTAGATGAGCTTGCGCTTCTCCGGCTGCATCTGCGCCAGCGAGTTGGAAAGCGACGTCGCGTATCCGCGGCCGGCGAACTGCATCGCGGGGTTGTTCGCCATGCCGAAGAGGTCCTCGGGATTCTCCGCGTCGAGCGGAATCTGGTCGTTGACGGAAATCTCCTCGAAGACGAACTTCTCGACGCCTGTCTTGGCCGCATCGGTGCATGAGGCGAAGTTGAGGTTCGCCTTCGTCGGCGTGTCGCGCGTCTTTGCCTCCCGGTCGCCCATGAGGTTTTCGTACCAGTTCGCGAACTTGTCCATCAGCGCGAGCCCCGCCTTGAACGAATCGGCGTTCTTTACGAAGCGTCCGCCGTAGTCGTAGAGGCGGCGCGCCTTCGAGTTCGGATCGAGCGCGGCGGCCTCCGCTTCCTCGTTCGTGCAACCCGTCGCCTGCTGGTAGATGTTCGCGACGCGCGCGAGCTTCGGCAGCTCGGAGGCGACATAGCCCATCCCCGTCGCCTTGCCGACGCTCGCGGGGTCGGCGAACTTGCCGCCTGCCACCGTGTCTATTGCGATCCTCACGAGGTTGATGCGCCGCGCCGTGAGCGGCTTGCCCTTGTTGAAGTCCTCGAGCTTCATGTTGTCGCGCACGATGTCCGGTATGTTCCTCTCGCCACCGAACATGTCCGCGATCGTCCTGCGGAACAAGTCGCGCACCTGGTCGTTCGCCGTCTTCATTTCCGCCGAGCGCGCGAACGACGCAAACAGGCCCTTGTAGTCGCCCTTCGGCATCCCCGTGAAGCGCGCGACGGTGTCCTCGGCGTTCTTCGCGTACGCCTTGTTCGCGAAATCCACGAACTTCTCGTAGTTCGCGCTGTAGTTTGCATTGACTTGTACCGGCATTGTTCCACCCCTTTTTAACTTTTAACTTTAAACTTTAAACTTCTCACCCTGTATACACGCGAAAAGCGAAAAGGTTACACATGGAAAAAACCGTTTGAGAGCATGTCTTGGTGGGAGTTGTCCACTTCCTGGGCCTCGGTGCGCGCGGACTCGGCCTCGCGCAGGCCCGCAAGCGCCTTGCGCCAGTTCTCCGACTGGTTGACGAGCGATTCGAGTCCCGCGGCGAGCGATTCGCAATCCGTGAGCGCCAGCGGGAACGGACGCACCAAGGCGTACGCGCCGGTCTCCGGGTTCTGGCAGAGCGTCGCGCCCGCAGTGGCGCGCAGTAGGAAGTTGGCCTTGAGCATCATGGAGCCGAACGCGCCGTTCGCGTCGGGCGGAGGAAGCCCGATATCCGCGCACGCGACCAGACTCCGCGCCTGCGGATCTTCCAGCAACTCCACGCGGATGCCGTCGACTTCAAGCTCCGCGACGCCATCCGCGCCATCGAGCCCTTCAATGCCGTATTTCGCTGCGAACGCCGTAAGCAGCTCCTTGAATTCCATGCCAGTTCCTCCTGCAAGAATCAAACAGTTATTTCATTACCTATATATATTATACCAAATTCTGGCAAATGCGCAAAGGCGCAGTTGCGATTGCGAACCGCAACAATTTGGCTCTTTCGATGAGCCAACAATTGTTCAATGAATTAAAATCGCACCCAGGATATCACAACGAATCCCACGAGAGGTCGATTCGAGTAGAGACGCCTTCGGGAAGATCAAATGTGCGGGGGACGCGCTTCGTTGTCACCCACAGTCCGTCGCGCTCGAACACGGCAAGCTCGTCCTGATCGCCCGGTTTTGTGAGCGACACGAAGAGCGGCGTCGACTGCTGCGCGAGGAACTCGACGTCGTATCCGCTCTCGGCGAGATACTGCAGGTTCTCGCGCGTGTTCTCCGGACTCGCCACAAAGCGCTTCACGCCAAGCTCCGCAATCGACGCGAGTGCCTGCGAGTTGAAGGCGTAGAGAGTCCAGTCGGCCGTTATGTCCGTGATCCCCGCCGCCTTCAGAATCTTCAGCGTCGCGAGGTCGCTCGCCTCCCACTTGTCGAAGCCCTCGCGCTTCAGATGCTTCACCATGACCCGCAGCTTGTTCAAGTCGGCTTCGTGCGTGTAGACCGGCATCGCAAGCCGAATTGCCGAAATGTCGCATGTCGCAGCGGCAGTCGAATGCCGAATGTCGTCCGCCCCTTCCGGAACCGCGACGATCACCTCGTCCCATTCGCCTCCCGGGACCTTCTGGTCTGGCCTAACCTTAACCGTCCTGCGGCGCGGCGCATCTGCCGCGCTCGGTGACTCGTCTTCAGACAGAGCCTTTTCGGCGCGGTCTGCGACGGACCTCGAACGCGCGTCGTCGAGCTTTTCGACGAGATCGCGGCGAAGGTCGTTGAGGATGCCCATCGGAGCAAAGAGTCGGTCTGTGTCGACAAGGTTGAGCGAGCCGAGAGAGTAGTCCGTCTCGCCGAGCTTTGAGAACGCCTTCTCTACGGCGGCGTATGTCTTTTCCGGACTCTTCGCCGCGGCAAATGTGCCGCGCTCGGATGCCTCGACTTCGATTCCGCCGCACTTCGCGAAGGCTGATATAGCCTCTGGCTCGATCGTAACGCGGACATCGAGCGTCTTCGTGCCGGGATAGTCGCTCGGACGGTACGCGCTCGCGGGGAACATGCGCTTGACGGCGTTGGACATCGAGCAGTAGACGCGCTCGCCGGTCTTGACGGGGAAGTCTTCTGGGACCTCGATCTCGACATCCGTTCCGGCGGAAACCTCGAAGACCGGCGTGCGGGAAATCGCCTGGCGCATTTCGCGGATTCCGAGCCCGAGGTGGCGTCCGTCGGCCATCGAGTCGAACTGGAGTCCGTCGTGCACTTCTAGCGCGCGCGCCGTGTGGAACCTGAGCCAGCAGCGCCCTTCGCGGTCGCGCGTCACGCGCTTGACGGTTCCGACCGGCGTGCCGAGGTGTCCGAGCGAGTCGGAGTCGATCGGCGACGGCGAGTCGCTTCCGTTGAAGTACAGTTCCGTCGTCCTTCGCGAGAACACTGTTTCCAGGTCTGAGTTCGTGACGGTACGCTTCGATCCGTCAAGGATCTCACGATAGTGCCGAGTTACGCTTGCGACATATAGCGCGGACTTCATGCGTCCTTCGATCTTGAGCGACGCGACGCCTGCTTCGACAAGTTTCCTCGCATCCTCACCGAGCCGCAGGTCCTTCATCGAGAAGGGATAAAAGAGCGACTCGTGGTTCGCATTTCGCGGAGCGTTGCTGGTCGCGGAGTGGGTCATGCGGCAGCAGTAGGGGCACTTTCCGCGGTTGCCGCTTCTGCCCTTTTCCATCGCACCGTAGAGACAGAGTCCGGAAAGCGAGTAGCACAGCGCCCCGTGGATGAAGCATTCGAGCTCGATGCCTCCGCAGCGCTTCGCGATGGACGCGATTTCGGCGAGCGAGAGCTCGCGTGCAAGGACGACGCGCGTGAAGCCGAGCTCGCCGAGCGCGAGGACGCCTTCGAGGTTGTGCGCGACGAGCTGGGTGGAGGCGTGGAGCTGGAGCTCCGGGAAGTGACGGCGGCAGAGGCGTGCAACGCCGAGGTCCTGGACGATGATTCCGTCGGGACCGATGTCGGCGAGCTTAGAGAGCTCGCGCGCGGCCTCCTCGAGCGCGTCCTCGTCAAGGACCGTGTTGAATGTGACGTACACCTTCTTGCCTCTTTTGCGCGCAAGGCGCACGAGGCTTGAAAGCGTGGTAAAGTCGAAGTTCTTCGCGAAAGCGCGCGCGGAAAAGTCGGTGAGTCCGCAATAGACGGCATCCGCGCCAGCGTCAAACGCCGCGAGCGCCGTCTCGAAGTCCCCAGCAGGGGAAAGAAGCTCTGCCTGATTCATATTCCGACATTATACCATATTGGCGCGGCTGGTATGGCGGACAAGACAAACTTCCCGCATTCCCGCAGGCGCTAAAGCAAATCGAGAGGGGTCTTGCGCCGCGAACCGGGGAGGTCGGCGACAAATCGCGGAAGGGAAAGCCCCCCAATGCGCTCGGCACAGTAGGATTCAATCTCCTTCGCCTTTGCAAGAGGAACCCCGAAGCGCTGGACGAGTCCGTCTACCGGATCGCATTGGAACACATAGTACGGACGTATCCGCGCGGCTGAAAGAGCACGGAGCAGCGCGAGCATCTTGCGCGGAGTGTCGTTGACTCCCCTCAGGAGCACAGTCTGCGAAGAGACGGGAATACCGCGGTCCACAAGGCGCGCAGCAGCCTCTCGCGCCTTATGCGCCTCCGCCGCCGTGTTGACATGAACATTCGCCCAAACCTTGCCCCTGCCCTTCTTCGCGAGAAGCCGCGCCAATGCATCCGTGACACGCGCAGGTTTCGCCACGGGCGCTCGGGTGCAGATGCGGACCACGTCAATCTGGTCGAGCGAGGCGAACGCCTCGACGAGACGTGCGACCTTGGCGTCGGAGAGCGTAAGTACATCCCCACCGGAAAGCAGAACGTCGCGCACCTTCGGATGGCGCTTGACGTAGTCTACGCACGCTGCGAGCCGCTCCGGCGAATCAACGACCGGCGAACGGCCGAGGATGAACTTTCTCGTGCAATGCGGACAGCGCTCAAAACAACTGTCCGTGGTCATGACAAGAACACGGTCCGGGAACCTTTGCCTCAGTCCCTGCGGCAACCTGCCGTCGCTGGAAAGTTCCCCGAACGGATCCTTGCTCGCTCCGCCACACGCCGTGCATCTCGTTTTTTTCGTCATGCGCACATTATATCAAATTTGGCTGCGCTCAATTCGCAAGCATCGACATGCGCTTTGCAATCGTGGCCTCGTAGCCTTGGTCCGTCGGGCGGTAGTACTTCTTCGGAACGGACAAGTACTCCTGCTTCACGAAATGGTTTGCGAAATTATGCGGATACTTGTACTCCGTCACCTCCGCGCTCCCTATCGCCTTGACGTGCTTGTTCTTGAGATGCTCGGGGACGGGCTGGACGGCTCCGGACTCGACATCGGCCATCGCCTCGGATATCGCCATGCAGCTCGCGTTCGACTTGGGAGCCGTCGCAAGATAGGTCGTCGCCTGCGCGAGGTTGAGCGCGCACTCGGGCATTCCAACGAATTCGCACGCCTGCATCGCCGCGACCGCGACGGATATGCCGCGGGGATCTGCGTTGCCGATGTCCTCGCTCGCCGATATCACGAGGCGGCGCGCGATGAATCTCGGATCCTCCCCCGCCGTGAGCATCTTTCCCAGCCAGTATATAGCCGCGTCGGGGTCCGACCCCCTTATGGACTTTATGAACGCCGAGATCGTGTCGTAGTGTCCGTCTTCCTTCTTGTCATACCTCACCTGACGCCGCTGGACGCATTCCTGGATGACCTCAAGCGTAAGATGCACAACGCCATCCTCCCCTTTCGGCGTAGACCGCATCGCGATCTCGAGCGCCGTGAGCGCATGGCGCGCATCGCCGTCGCATATCGCCGCGAGGAAATCGCGCGCCTCGAAGTCGAGTTCGCTCGGCGTCGCGCCGTATCCCCTTTCCTTGTCCGACAGCGCCCTTTCCAAAAGCTTCGCGACGTCGTCCGGAGAAAGCGCGTGCAGTTCGAAGACGAGCGAGCGAGAGGTGAGCGGCGTGTTGATGAAGAAGTTCGGATTGTGCGTCGTCGCACCGATGAGGACGACTGTTCCGTCCTCTACGTACGGCAGAAGGACGTCCTGCTGCGACTTGTTGAAGCGGTGTATCTCGTCGATGAAGAGGATGGTTCCCCTTCCGCCAAGCTCGTCGCGCGCCCTTTCGCATATCTTGCGGATGTCGGCAACACCGGAAAGGACGCCCGAAAGCCGCACGAAGTTGCGCTTCGTCGTCTTCGCGACGACCTCGGCAAGCGTTGTCTTCCCGCAGCCGGGAGGTCCGTACAGGATTATGTTCGTGAGCCTGTCCGCCTCGATGACGCGGCGCAGCAGCTTCCCCTCGCCGAGAATGTGGTCCTGGCCGACGACTTCGTCGATCGTCCTCGGACGCATCCTCGCCGCAAGAGGTTCTGTTGTTGATTCCGACATGTTGTTTGAAATGCTCTTTACTAGAACCGATGGTCGATTCGCGCGGGGCGGCCAGACCACGCGGCGCGCTGAGTCCAGTCGCTCTCCGGTTCCGTCCAGAATGCGCTGTCAGCGGGAAGTCCGAGCGGCAGGAACACCGCGGCGCACATGTAGACGCTGCCGTAGTCGATGTAGCCCTCGGCCAGCATCTGCTGCTCGCCGTTGAAGCCTACGCGCAGCCACCCGCCGGGGAGGAAGTTCTCCGCCCCAGTCTGCCGCCGCAGGACCGCCGTGAGCGCGCCCCTTACCGCGCCGGGCTTCGCAGGATGGTTTTCGGGACCGAGCAGCACCGCAAGGGCGAGTCCCTGAAAAGTTCCGAAGCGATAGGTGATGGAGCGACCGAAGAGCGGATACGTTCCGTCGGGACCAATCATCCGCTCCTGTATGTCGGCGAAGCGGCGCAACCGCGCCTTCGCCTTCTTGACATACTCCTCGCCGTCCTTCATCCCGTGCCGCGCGAGTACGTTCGATACGTCCCAGATCATCGGCTGGATGACGAATGAGTTGTATCCGTCGACGGCAAAGTCTTTTCCGTCGGCGTAAAGTCCGTCGCCTACATACCACCCCTTCCGCGTCATGAACGCGTCGATTCCGTACCTCAGGCGCTTTTCGTCGCATTCGCCCGTTGTCTCGAGGAGGAACGCTTCGATTTCCGACGCGAAAAGAAGCCAGTTCGACTCGTACGGCTTCATGTTGCGCGTCGACTTGAGGGAAGCGATGACGTTGCTCTTCACGCCGTCAGCAAGTCTGTCCCACACCATGGTGCGGCAACGCATGAGCCCCTGCGCTAGGAACGCAGCGTCGACTAGCGTCTGCCCAGGCTTTTCAAACGGCATCCGGTCCGGCGAATCCGGACGGGTGATGTTGTCGATCGCCCTGATTACGTCCTCTCGCATCTTCGCACGCAGCGAGCCTTCGCGCGTCGCGTCGTCGGGAAGCTCCAGCCACGGACCTAGCCCTGTCATGACGCGTCCGAACGCCTCAAGTTCCGCAACTTGGTCGGTCCACGTCTTCGGACGCCTTGGCATGTTTTGGTGGAGCGTGCACGCCGCGAGATTCGTCACGACGGGATTCACGATGCGCACCATGGTGTCGACCCAGAACTCCCTGTCGGCAGACGCGTCAGATGCGCTCGCCGTACCGTGTGCGAAAACCAAGGCAGCGCAAAGAACAATGCCGTTCGAATTCATGGCTTCAGGAAATTCTGATTAGCACAACCAGCCGAGGTCACTCGCCGAAGACATACCAGTTGACTACGGACTTCGGCATGAGCGAACGGACGGCGTAGACTTCGGCGAGCTTCATGGAACGCGGGGCGTAGATGAAGCATGTTTCGATGTCCGTCCTGTCCTTCACGGACTCAAAGGTCGCCTCGGAGACGTTGAGCTTGGGGTCCGTCGCGTCCGGATCGCTCCAGTCCTCCTTGATGACGGTGAGCGTCGGCTTGCCGTCGACGAAGCGCACTTCATACGGCTGCGTGAGCCGCTCCTTGCGGTCGCGCCAGCTCTCGCGCGGAACGAACGCACGGAAGAAGAACTGCCCTTCCTTGTATCCGTTAACCTTCGTGTCGGGCGAATCGAGCTGCGCAAGCGCGGACGCAAGCTTCGCGGCATCCGCCACAGTCATCTCGGGCGGGAAGTCGGGCGTCATCACGTGCTTGCCGCCGTTCGTGTCGCCGGGCGTCCACGAGAACTTTATCGTGCGCTTCTCGCCCTTCGGGATCTTCACGGCCGGCTGGAAGCGTCCGTACACCACGGACTGCTCGAGCGAGTCGTCGAACTGCATAAGCGACTGCGCGCAGTTGTAGAAGGAAAACACGGAAAGCGGCATGTTCGTCGCAGCGGCGGCGGAACCGTCCGCCTCGCGCGTCCCGCCCGTCCACACCGGCGAACGCTTCTGCTCGTTGCGCATGTCGCGGATAAGCGTCCAGAGGTCGGGCTCGAGCGTAACCTTCGTGCCGATCGGCCAGAACTTGCATTCCTTCGGCGATATCGGACTGCCGAGCGGAAGCCCCGCCTTCCTGAACGCCGCGTCGATGTCCGCAACCGAATCCTCGGCGACGAACATCGCCTCATATGCGTTGTCGGAATCCGGACCGACGACCAGAAACTCCAGCGGGCAGTCAAGTCCGGGATCGGGCGACACGACGGATATCGTGACGGAATTCGTTGCGACGACGATTAATGCGAGTAGAGGGATGATTGTCATTGGAACTTCTCCGTTGCGCGTTTAAAGCCTTCTGCGGACCTTGCGATGATCTTCTCGTCGACGGCGCAGCTGAGGCGTATGTGGCCCGCGCGTCCGAACCCCGAGCCCGGCACCGCGAGGATGCGCTCCTCTAGAAGCGCATCGACAAACTTCGCGTCGTCCCCGCCTGGTGCCTTCGGGAAGAAGTAGAAGGCGCCCTTCGGCATGACGAACTCGATGCCAGCGTCCGTAAGGACCTTCGCCATCAGGTCGTGGCGGCGCTTGTAGATCTCAAGGTCCACAGTCGAGTCGCAGATCGCAGCCGCGAGCTTCTGTCCGATCACCGGCGCGTTGACGTATCCGAGCGTCCTGTTGACGAGCGTCAGGGTCGAGACGAGCGTCCCGCCGTCCTCTTCGCTGAGCTTCGGGTTGACTGCTATGTATCCGATTCGCTCGCCGGCCATCGAGAGGGTCTTCGAGAAGCTGCCGAGGACTATGGCGTAGCGGGAGAGCGGAAGCACCGCAGGCACCTCGGCGCCGTCGTACGCGAACGCGCGGTAGGGCTCGTCGGAGAGGAGGAACAGCGGACGCATCCCCTTCTTCTCGCGCCTCGCGTTCTCTTCCTCAATCGTGCGCACAAGGGCGTCGAGCTCTTCCTTGGAGTAGATCGCGCCCGTGGGGTTGTTCGGCGAGTTGATGATGATGGCGCGCGTACGGGAGGAAATCGCCGCCGTGATGGCGGGAATGTCGAGCGAGAAGTCGTCCTTGCTCGGAACCGGCCTCAGCACGCCGCCGAAGTGTCCGCAATAGTTGCCGTATTCGACGAAGTATGGGCTCGGGACGATCACCTCGTTGCCGCGGCTGAGCGTGGCCCTGAAGAAGCACACCAGCGCGCTCGCCGCGCCGACCGTCATGATGACGTCCTTGCCCTTCAGCTCAATCTTCTGCTGGCGCGACAGATGCGCCGCGATCGCCTCGCGCACGGACGGGATGCCGGCGTTCGGGCAGTATCCAAGCCCGAGCGGACGCATCGCCTCGTCCGCAATCCTGTGGAGCACCTCGCGCGCGGCCTCGGGCGGTGGAACGTCCGGATTGCCGAGAGAGAAGTCGCACACGGCGTCCTCTCCGAACTGCTGCTTGAGCTCGATGCCCTTCTCGAACATCTTTCTAATGAAACTCGATTTCCCCGCCGCGGCGTGGAATGCGTCTGTTACAGTCTGCATCTTCTTTCTATTCACCTTTCGCGCAATATTATACCAAAGTTTGGAGATGGCAGACGCGTCAAGACCTGCAAAAAGATTTCTGAGGCCACCCCTCCGCGGCACATCTGCCGCGCACATGGAGACGCGGCTTCCAGCCGCGTCATTCCTAGACTGTGACGCGGCAGGATGCCGCGTCTCCAATTGCTCACGAGATTTTCGCGACCTTGACGCGGCAGGATGCCGCGTCTCCTTGGTTAACCCCTGCGGCCGGGACAAAGCCCGGCCATACCGGATATTTAGAGTTCCTTGGCAAGCGCGAGCGCGTGCTCGGCCGTGAAGCCGAACTCCTGCGCGAGCACCTTGTACGGACCCGACGCGCCGAAGTGGTCAAGCGTGAGGAAACGCGTGCTGTCCAGGTCGCGCGCAAAGCGCAGGAGACCCTGGAACGAGCCGGCCTCGGCAAGAACGCGCTTCTTCATCGAGGCGGGAAGCACCTCTGCCTGGTACGCCGCATCCTGACGCAGGAAAAGCTCGACGCACGGCATCGAAACGACGCGCGCGCCGCGTCCGGACGCCGCCAGCTCCTTCGCCGCTGCAAGGCACAGATGCACCTCCGAGCCCGTCGCAACGAACAGCACCGGATCGTCCCCCTTCGCGTCGAAAAGGACGTATCCGCCCTTCGCAACCTTGTCGGGCGTCGCCTCGGGAAGTATCGGAAGGTTCTGGCGCGTCGTGAGGATGCAGCTCGGACCTTCCGTGCGCTTGAGCATCTCGACCCAGCATGCGCCCGTCTCGTTAGCGTCCGCCGGACGGTAGACGTCGAGATTCGGAGTGACCCTGAGCGAGGCGATCTGCTCCACCGGCTCGTGCGTCGGACCATCCTCGCCCACGTAGAAGCTGTCATGCGAGAAGACGAACATCGACGGAAGCCCCATGAGCGACGCAAGACGAATCGCCGGCTTGCAGTAGTCGCTGAACACGAAGAACGTCGCGCCGAACGGACGAAGCCCGCCGTATGCCGCCATTCCGTTGACGATCGACGTCATCGCGAGCTCGCGGATTCCGAAATGGATGTTGCGTCCGGAGAAGTCCTCGGCAGAGATCCAGCCGTACTTCTTGAGTCCGGTCTTGTTCGACGGCTCGAGGTCCGCACTGCCTCCGACGAGCTCGGGGCAACCCTCGGCGAGCGCGTTCATCACGGTTCCGCACGCGGCGCGCGTAGCGACCGCCTTCGCCGGATCGAACGCGGGGAGAAGCGCCGTGAGCTTCGCAGCGTCGATCGCCAGCGCGGCAGATGTGCCGCGGTCCTTCGCGCCTTCCGCCACCTCCGCCGCGCGGCGCGCGAACATCTCGTATGCAGCCGCCGGGACGTCGAACGACTTCTCCGGATCGTACCCAAGCGCCTTCTTCGTCGCCGCGAGTTCCTCCGCCCCGAGCGGCGCGCCGTGCACTCCGGCCGTGTCGTGCTTCGTCGGAGCGCCGTTGCCGATGTGCGTGTGGGAGATGACGAGAACGGGCGCGCCGGATTCCGCGACCGCCGCGTCAAATGCGCCGCGGATCGAGTCGAAGTCGTGTCCGTCGCACTCGAAGACCTTCCATCCATACGACTCGAAGCGCTTCTTCGTGTCGTCCTTCATCGCAAGCGTGGCGTGTCCCTCGATCGTGATGTCGTTCGAGTCATAGACAACCGTGAGCCCGCCGAGCTTGAGTGTTCCCGCAAAGGAGCACGCCTCGTGCGAAATGCCCTCCTCCATGTCTCCGTCGCCGCACAGGACCCAGGTGCGGTTCCTGGCGGATTTCATCTTCGCCGCGAGCGCAAGGCCGACGCCCATCGCAAGGCCCTGTCCGAGCGGACCCGTCGTCACCTCGATGCCGCGGATGAGCTCGCGCTCAGGATGCCCAGCAGTGCGGGAGCCGAACTGACGGAAGTTCTTCACCTCGTCGAGGGAGAGCCCGTCCATTCTGGAAAGATGGAAAAGCGAGTACACGAGCGGAGAGCAGTGTCCGCCGGAGAAAACGAGCCTGTCGCGTCCCTCCCATAGCGGCTCGGCCGGATTCACCTTCAGATACTCAAGCCAGAGCGTCGCCGCGACGTCCGCCTGACCCATCGCGCCGCCCGGATGCCCCGAGTTCGCCTTCTCTACCATGTCAGCGACGAGGACGCGAATCGCGTTTGCCGCAACCTTCAGCTCATTATTCTTGAATTTCATGTAATGTGCCCTTTTTGTGCCTATGTGAAAAATTCTATCATATCAGCTCTTCGGCAATCAATGCGGAAGTGTTATAATGTTCACAACTAAATATTGCACGATAGACAACGCGAAGGAAATCGCCTAGCATCCCATTTAAAAAAATCCGCATCCTGTTTGTTAAGTTTCGCATTGCGGGCGAGGAAGGCGTTTTGATATAATACCACGCCAATGAAAGTTGTTCTGTATTTTCAGCCACCGACAAAGCGCAGCGACTCCCTGAAGCTCCAGGGGGCCAAGCAGATCGCGCAGAAGCTCGCCTGGCAGATCCAGGCCGTCGAGTCCCTTCCGTCCGCGCGTGGAATCAAGGACATGGTGGCGTTCTGGAATCCCGTCGGCGCCATCGTCGAGTGCGACGGATGGCCGACCGAGCTTGATCCATCCGTCTTCACGTGCATCCCGACAGTTTTCCTCGATCCTCCGAAGCACATTGAAGAGCAGTGCGAGTTCTCAGTCTCCCACGACTCGAGTGCCACGGGACGCGAAGCGGCGAAGCACCTACTGCAGCTCGGACGCAGAAACTTCGCCTACATCCCCTTTCGCCGCGACACGCCCTGGAGCCGCGACCGCGAAGAAGCCTTCGTGAAGGCCCTGTCCCTCAACGGATTCGGATGCTCCGTAATGGAACCGGCCCAGCCGAAGGAGGACGCGACGAAGCTGCGCCGCCGCCGCCGCGAGTTCCTCACCTCGCTGCCGCTCCCCTGCTCGCTCTTCGCCGCGAACGACGAGACGGCGGAAGACATTCTCACCCTCGCCGCGCACGAGGGACTCGGCGTGCCGGAGGATCTGGCCGTGCTCGGAGTAGACAACTACGAGCCGATATGCGAGAACACGACTCCGTCGCTTTCGTCCATTGAACCTGACTTCCTCCGCTGCGGCGAACTTGCCGCGCTTCTCCTCGCCGCGTACATGAGGGACGGGAAGCACTTCCGCGGCAGTAGGCGCCGCACTTTCGGACCCGCCCGCACCGTGGTGCGCGCCTCGACGCGGACTACCGTTGTGGGGACGGACCGCACAGTTGCCAAGGCGCTTGAGACAATCCGCCGCAAGGCATGCAACGGAATGCGCGTGGAGGATGTCCTCAAGCTCTTCCCCTGCTCGGCGCCAGTAGCCTACGCTCGGTTCAAGAAGATCGCCGGACACACGATCCTCGAGGAGATACACGCCGTCCAGCTGGAGCGAGTGAAGGAACTTCTTTCCGATCCCTCGATGCAGCTCAAGTCGATAAGCGACTTCTGCGGCTTCACCAACCCCAACTCGCTGCGCAAGTTCTTCCTGCGCGAGACGGGAATGACGATGAGCCAATGGCGCGAGGAAAACCTGCGCCCGTCAGTGGAAAGTGAAAGACTGTAGGTCGAAGAGGTCCGACCCCTTCTCGCCGTCGAAGCGAAGCACGACCGCGTCGATCGTGCCGAACATTTCCGGCAGATCCATCTCCAGCTCGACGGACTCCACGCCGTCGCCCTTCGGAACCTGAACGGACCCTGCTTCGTCGCCTTTGGGGCTGAGGAGCGCAATCCGTCCGCCCGCACGAGGGACCACCTTCAGAGAAAGCGCGCGAATCGGACGCGAGCATTCCACGAACCTGCGCCACGTAGCGGTGTCGCCTGCGCGTATCCCGCCAAGGCGCTCTTTGCCGTCGCGCGTCAGCACGATACGCGCGTTTCCCGTCATCTTGCACGCGATCCGCGCCGGCGTTTCGTGAAACGGAACAAGACCCCGTGCCGCGCCGCTCGAGGTCATCTCGACTTCCTTTATCAGTCCGTCTCCGTCGAACTCTATCGGCTCCACGCAGGCCTTGCGCATCGAACGCGAGCCGTTCGTGGAGCGGTGGTAGAAGACGTACCACTGTCCGTTGAACTCGGCTATGCCGCCGTGGTTGTTCCACGACTCCGGATCGCACCCCGCGTTGTCGACGATTACGCCGCGGTAGGTGTAGGGTCCGAACGGACTCTTCGCCGTGGCGTATCCGATGGACGTGGGCCTCCCTTTTCTGCTGATGTCCGCGAAGGTGAGATAGTAGATTCCGTTGCGCTTCGTGAGCTGCGAGCCTTCGTGGAAATGATGGCGCGCCTCGTCGATCACGTTCGTGTGGATCGACCCCTCGACGATTCCGCTAAGATCAGGCTTCAGCACGGCCATCGACATCGAGAACTGCCCCCACGTGTAGTAGATCGTCCCGTCGTCGTCGCGGAACACCGAGGGGTCTATCTGCGTCGGACCTTTAAGCTCGCGCGCGCCAGCATAGGGACCGTCCGCGTCCGGCGCATCCAGCACTCCCTCGGCATGCTCCTCGTTGAACATGCAGTAGAAGAGATGCCACTTTCCGTCTAGGAAGATTCCGTCGGGGGCAAGAAGCTCCCAGTCGAGGAACGGCACTTCGCGTCCCTCGCCTTTCGAGCGGACTATGTCGCGGTGAACCTTCCACGACTTCATGTCGCTCGTCTCGAACGCGTCGTTCGCATGCGAGCAGTACCTGTCAGGCGCGACGTCGCGCGAACCGAAGAGCCAGAGCTTTCCGTCGGGTCCCACCCGCGGCGCGGGATCGGAGAAGAACACGCCTTCGGGCGTGATCGGATTCACGGCAGGACGCGTAAGCTTTACGATGTCGCTGGAAAGTCCCTCCGCCTCGGCCCTCAGCACGCATGTCTCCCCTTCGTGCAGACGGACGTATACGAGCGCGCGGGAATGGAAAAGCGAATGCTCGTTCGTCCCCTGGAACGGCTCGACGGACGAGTTGCTGCCGTTTCCGATTGCGACGATGTCTCCGCCCTTTATCGTGAAGCGCACCTTGTGCGACGCGTCCGGTACGACCCTTCCGTTTGCATCGACCGCCTCGACCTTTACGAAACGCAGCGAACCCGGCGCCTCGCTTCTCTTTTCGCACTCAAGGCTTAGCCGCTTCGCAGGGCCAGCAGTACGCACAATCTTCTCGCCGAGCTTCTTCCCGCCCTTCCAGACGACGACCTTGATCTCGCCCGGTTCGTACGGAACCTCAAGCCAGCGGAAGCGATAGTCGTCCGTGACGGCGAAATATCCCTCGCCCTGGCGCTTCCCCTTCTCGCGAACGCCCATCGACTTTCCGTTCACGAACAGCTCCGCGCGGTCGCCGGACGAATAGCAGAACACAGGGACGTTTTTCCCCTCGCGGCCGGGCCATGTCCAGTGCGGAACAATGTGTATCGTCTCGTCTTTGTCGTTCCAAACCGAGCGGTAGAGGTAGTAGCGGTCCTTGGGAAGCGCCGTCAGGTCGCAGATTCCGAAAAGCGAACTGCGGTTCTTCCCCCAGTTGACGCACGGCTCGCCGAGGTAGTCGATTCCGGACCAGATGAACTGTCCGCAGAGATACTTGTCGGTGCGCTCCCTGTCTAGGTCGACGTCGGGAATGTCGCTCCAGTCCTCCGCACCGAGGTCGTAGGACGTCACGTCCGTCTGGCCAGTGGAGCCGTAGTGGTGCTTGACGGACGGCAGGTCGGGCTCGTAGTATCCGAACGTCGAAAGCGACGCGGCGGCTTCGGAGTAGAGCGTCGGCTTCTCCGGATACTTCTCGCGCATGATGCGGTAGAGCGCGCGGTAGTTCCATCCCGTGAGGTCGAGGTCCTGGAGATGTCCGAGCCCAACGGCGTCAGTGAAGCAGCAGCCCATCGCGACGGGACGCGTCGAGTCGATCGACCTCACCGCGTCCGCGAAGAGCTTCACGCGCTCGCGCGTCGTCCCGTCGTCGCACGCCGCGCCGTACCAGTTGCTCTTCCATGCGGGGGAGATTTCATTGCCGATGGACCACGCGATTACCGACGGATGGTTTCTGTCTCGCCTTACGAAGGCGTTGAGATTGCCGAGGACGAATCCCTCGAGGTTCTCGTCCGGGGTGCGCCCCGACGTCGCGTCCCACTTGTCGAAGCACTCGTCCCACACGAGTATTCCCATCTCGTCGCAGAGGTCGAGCATCTTCGGGTCCGGCGGATTGTGCGACGTCCTGAACGCATTGACGCCCATGTCCTGCATGATCTCGAGCTGACGGCGCGCGGCGGACTTGTCAAACGCCATGCCGAGCGGACCCAGGTCGGAGTGGAGGTCGACGCCCTTGAACGCGACGCGGCGTCCGTTGAGGAAGAAGCCGTCGCTCTTCCACTCGATCGTGCGGATTCCGTACCTGTACTTCCGTCCGAAAAGCTCGAACTCGTAGAGGTGCGGATCATCAATGTCCCAAAGCCTCGGCTTCGCAATCTCGAACGTCGCGGAGTCCGGTCCCGCGGGCGTTTCCCACTCAACCTTCACGACGGCCTTCTCCTTCGTGACGACGGGAGTAGTGATGAACACGGACCCCGGAAGCGCGCGCTTGTCGAAATCGTCCGCGACGAGACGCACCTCGCGGTAGATGCCGGCTCCCGGATACCAGCGCGAGCGCTGGCGCGTCGTGTCGCACTTCACGACGAGCTCCTGGTCGACTCCGAACTTCGCGACGTTCGCAAGCTCCACGCGGAAGCCCATGTAGCCGTAGTTCCATCCGCCGATCTTCTTTCCGTCGAGATACACCTCCGGCCGGCTCATCACGCCGTCGAACTCGAGCGCGGCACATGTGCCGCGCGCCCATTCGGCGGGAAGGCGCAGCGTGCGGCGGTAGACGCCCTTCCCCACCCACGGCAGCGCGCCGGTGTTTCCGTTGCCGTCGTTCTGCGGATCGGCGTGGAAGTCGAACGGACGCGAGATCGCCCAGTCGTGCGGAACGGACACCTTCTGCCATTCGCCCGTGCCGCCGTAGGAAAACTCCCATCCGTCGCCGAGAACTTCGCTGTACGCCTTCGCGAAGTCAGCCTCGACGGCCTTGCCGGTGTATTCGACTTCGCGAACGCCCGGAACCGATCCGTCCGCGACGCGGATGCGGAAGCGCCGCTTTGCGAGCATGCCGGGATAGCTTCCGCGCCGAGCTCCGATCTTGAGCGTCCGCCGCGCGTCGTCCCAAGTGAAGTCGATTTCGGTGCACTCGCCGCGCTCGCATGCACGCGTCTCGAAGTCGTCCTCGTAGAGCGTGAGCTTTCCGTCCGCGCCGGGATAGACGACGACCTCGAGGTCGTCCCACGCCTTCTCGCCGTTCCACTGCACGTCGGGACCGAGAGGCATTATAGTCCCCGCCTTCGCGTAGCACGGCGTCGCGGCGAGCGGCACGACGAGGTCCGCGGCATATCCGCCGCGCAGGCGCTTTCCGATCGCGACGTCCCACCAGTCAGTACCCTCGGGAAGATAGACCGAGACCTTCCCGCCCGGCGTCGTTACAGGCGCAACAAGAAGGCTCCTGCCGAACATGTACTCCTGCGCGAGTGGCCACGTCCTGCGGTCGGACGGGAAGTCGGCGGCGAGCGGACGCATGAAGCTCGTGCCGTTGCGCGACACATCCGCCGCGGTCGAGTAGATGTAGGGCATCAGGGCATAGCGGCGCTTTATCGCGCCGAGCAGCGCGTCGTAGACTTCCTCGCCGGGCTTTCCGTAGAGATACACTTCGCGAGGAACACCCGTGCCGTGGCTGCGCATCATCGGCATGTACACGCCTGCCTCGAACCAGCGCACGTAGAGCTCGCGCCATTCGGGATTGTCGACGCCGCCCTTGGGGAGCCAGCTGCCGGAGAAGAATCCACCGAGGTCGCATCCAAACTGCGGATTGCCCGTGAGCGAATAGTTGATGCCGCCAGGAATCTGGTAGGAGAATCCGTCCCAAGAGCTTTCGACGTCTCCGCTCCAGACGCTCGTAGAGCAGCGCTGCTGTCCGGCGGATGCGCCGCGAGTGAGGATGAACGGACGCTTGTCGTCGCGCTTCCTGAGGCTCGTGGCGACGGGCTCGGTGCAGGCGAGCGGATATGCGCTGCGAACAGCGCGCCAGGGGAGTCCGAGCGAGGTCGGGAGCTCGAGGTCGCCTTCCTTCTCGAAGTGGTCGGGATCGGTCGAGTCCATCCACCATCCGTCTATTCCGATATCGACGAGGCGAAGGAGGTGCTTCCAGTAGATTTCGTTCGCGACGGGGCTGTAGGAGTCCTGGATGTGCGCGCCCGACGGGCTGTGGTCCTCTTCGGAGACCCACGCGGGCCAGGTCGTGACGGGAATGAGGAGACCTTTCGAATCGAGCTCCTTGAAGGCGTCCGTCTTAGGTCCGAACGACGGCCACACGGTGATGAGGACCTTCGCGTGGAGGGCGTGGATGTCGTCCACCATCTTCTTCGGATCGGGGAACGTGCGAGAGTCGAACTTCATGTCGTTCCAGTGCGCGTTGTCGCCCCAGTACTGCCAGTCCTGGACGATTCCGTCGAGCGGAATGCCGTCCGCGCGGTAGCGCTTCAGGACGGACACGATCTCGTCCTGCGTCTTGTAGCGTTCGCGCGACTGCCAGAATCCGTACACCCAGCGCGGAAGCATCGGCGAGGGGCCGGTGAGCTGGCGCATTCCGGCGACGCATGCGTCCATAGAACCGCCTGCGATGAAGTAGTAGTCGACGAAAGCGGCGCTTTCGCTCGTTAGCGAGAAGCTGTCCTTCGAGGAGGCGAACGCTACAGGACTCGAGTCGTCCCAGTAGAGGGCCCAGCCAAGCGGCGATGCAACATAGGCGATTCCGTCGCCCTGGTTCTGCGGCATGAGCCGGTGGGAGATTCCGCGGATGTCGAGGACGGGCTTCTGCAGATCGCCGAGTCCGTAGAGCGGCGCTTCCTCGCCGAGCGCGAACGCCTGCGCCGCCGGGGAGACGGAAGTCTTGCCCTTCTCGCTCAGCAGCACCTTGCCGTCGGGGGAGAGGAACGTGAAGAGCCCCGACTCCTTCGCCTGCGAGACGACGAGCGCGGAGGTCTTCCACACGGTCTCCTTCTCGGACTCCGTGCGTTCCACGGAAACGGTCTTGTCTTCCTTGGCAAGCACCGCCTTCCACGGCTTTGCCAAGGACTGTCCCCGCTCGGCGCGCACGATGCGCACGATGGACGGCGAATAGAAACTGACCGACGTCTCCGTTTCGGCTCCGAACGCCGATGTCACGAAAGCGACCGCGGCGGCCGCGAATGCTGTTGCTCTTTTCATACTGACATTATATCAGAATTTTAAAGAGCGAGCATCCATTTCGTAAATTTACAACATCCTTTTTAGTAAAAGCAAGCAGTTCTGCATAGTTGCCGCAGATGCCTGGCTTACCGTCCCTCTTTCGGCTCCGGTTCCTGCTTTGAAGAGCACTTGTGGTGCCCCATCCCCACAGGGCGGACAAGGTTGTAGGCGATCATCGCGGCGAGGAACACGGCCGACGCCCAGTGGACTGCGGTAAGCGAATGGCCCGCCGAGGCGATTGCAGAAGCCGCGGGGAGCGCATCCGGGATAAGATTGATCGCAATGCCGCAGAGGATCGCGCCGGCAATGATCACTGCAACGTACGCGGCGGCGGCCTTGCGTCCGACGAGCGCGGGGACGGTCGTAAGCGACATCGCGTTCATCGCGGGTCCGACCATTAGGAACACGAACGCCGCCCCGGGCGAGACGCCCTTCGCGACGAGGGACGCGGCAATCGGAATCGACGCCGTCGAGCAGACGTACATCGGGAAGCCAACGAGCGCCATAACGGGCATCGCGATCCAGTCGCTGCCGTGGAAGGCGTCCGAGAAGAAGTTGTCCGGGACAAGCACCGTGACAAGCGCGGACACGGCGAGTCCGACGGCAAGCGGCTTCGCTACGGACCCGAGAAGCCGCCTGTATCCCTGCCAGAAGATCGCCTTGATCCCGCGCGAGCCCGCGGCCGATTCCTCGACGGCGACGGTCGACGCGTCCTCTCCGCCGACTGCCGAGACGACCGCACCACCGACGACGCCAGTAATCGCGGCGGCGATCGGACGCGCCACGGCGAAGACGGGTCCGAGCAGAGCGTATGTCGCGAGAATGGAATCGATGCCAGTCTGCGGCGTGGAGATGAGGAGCGCGGCGGTCGGACCTTTCCCCGCGCCGTGCTTGCGGAGTCCGGCCGCGATCGGCAGCACGCCGCACGAGCAGATCGGAAGCGGCACGCCAATTGCAACGGCGCGGAGAATTCCACGGAAGCTCGAGCTGCCGCCCATCATGCGGTTCACCCAGCTGCGCGGGATCCACACGGCGATGATTCCCGCCATCAGAAAGCCAAAGACGAGCCACGGTGCCATCATGGCGAACACATGGACGAACGCAAGCAATATCTCTTTCATTTTCAGAACCCCTTCTATGCCATCTTTGAAAAACTCTCAAGCGCCTCCGCAAACGACTCGATCGTCTCGTCCGCATTGCCCTTTTCTATGCCCTCGCGCACGCAATGGCGGAGATGTCCGTCGAGTATTATGAACGACAGACGGTGCAGCGCCCCGTTCGCCGCGTTTAGCTGCGTGAGGATGTCCTCGCACGGGACATCCTCCGCAAGCATCTTCTGGACACCTGTCAGCTGCCCGACGATCTTCTTCAGCCTCAGCTGAAGCGCCGTCACATCTTCGATGCACTTTCTCATCTTTAGTCCTTCCTTGACCTTTCGAATGCATATTATACCATACCCCCGTAGGGTATGCAAGTCGGTGTGGAAAGTAAAGCCGGGGAGATAAAAAACTACGCGTCTAGCTGGTAGTAGAGCTTCTGGATGGCGAGGGGGAAGAGCGCGGCGCATTTGCCGCGGAGTTCGGGCTCGAGCGCGGCGGCGCAGCATGTGAAGCGCACTGGGATACCCATGAGCCGCGACACCTCGTCCGCGTAGGGAACGGACGCGAGAACCGTCTCAGCCGTCGTCTTCTGTCCGAGGTTGGTGTTGTTGACGATCCCCGTGAACGGAAGCGCACAAGCCGCCTCGATCTCGCGAAGCACCTCGACGGTGTCCTGCGGCGTCGTGGTGAGCGGACGCGACGCGTTGATGACGGCAAGCATCTCGTAGTCGCCTTCGGCGCGGATGTCGTCCACGTAGCGTCCGAGCGCAAGTGCGCCCCTGTCGTCTCCTCCGACGTCCACTACGACGCGCGTCGCGCGGTCGGCCATGAGCGCGTAGGTTTCCTTCGGCATCGCCGGGAAGTCGACGTTGGAGTTCGCGAAGTCGCTCACGACGAGTTCGATTCCGTCAGCGGCGAGCTCCGCCGCGGAGTCCTTGGTGCGGAAGTAGGGATTCACTATGTCGAGGTCCGCGACCGCGACGCGCGGGTATGCGCGGCGGATGTGCCGCGCGTAGTTGAGCGCGATGTTGGTTTTGCCGCTTCCGTAGTGGCCCGCGAAAAGTGTTATGCGCCGATCCATGCGGCTGACCTCACTTCTTGGCCTCGGCGATCTTGCCGACGGAATCCTCGACGACCTTGCCGAAGATGTTTCCGTAGCGGTTGAGGTTGAGCGCCTCTACGAACGAGGATATCTTCGTGACCGTAGAGCACGGATCGATCGACGCGTCCATGCAGTCGCCCTCGAGCGTGAGGAGCGGACACCCGATGGAGTCGAGCGTCTCCCTGAGGAGCTTCGAGAAGGCTCGGTCGGCGAGCGAGCAGCGTCCGAACCCGTGCGTGTAGAGGATGACGCCGTTGAACTTTCCGGCCGGGATCGCCCTCTTCACGTATTCGACGCGCTGCGCGGGGTCGAGGAAGCCGGACTGCAGAAGCTTGCGCGCGAGCGAGCGGTAGGGGTCCTTCGGATCGAGCGGATCCCATCCGACGAAGTTCGTCTCCTCGAACACGATCGGCGCGTTGCACGTCGTCTCGATGAACGTGAGGTGCTTGGAGTCGTAGAACGGCGGGAGGTGCAGCCACAGGAGGCGGTGCGTGTCGTCGATGGAGTAGCGCTGCTCGGCCCAGAGCTTCTTCTGGACGAGCTCGTCGAAGTAAGCCTTCTGGATGTCGACGAGATCCTGCGTTCCCCACAGCTGGGAGAACACCACGGCGTTGTATATCGCCTCGCTGCCCCTCACGAGAGGCGGAGATGTGAAGCGCAGGTGCGCGCACTGGCGCGCAAGCTCAGCGGCCTCGTTGGAGAGCACGCACGCCTCTTCGAGCCTTCCCTGGTCGAGCTTGCATCCAAAAGTCTTCTCCATGAGCGAGACGGACTCGGCGAGTCCGTCCGCAATCGTCTCGATCGCCGCGCGGCTCTGCGCGTTGATCGGGGTCTGGAGGGAGTAGATGCGGTCGGAGATCCCGTATTCGCGCGCGAGGTCGGCGAAGACGCGCTCGGCCTGCTGGCACGGCTGCATCGTGGAGACGATGTAATCCGGCTTCTCGAGCTCCATTCCCTCGAGCATTCGCAGGAACGAGCAGGTCTGTCCGTCGAAGCCCTTCTGCGCGGCCTTTCCAAGCGCCTCCTTGACCTTGTCCGCCTTCCTGCCGAAGAGCGCGGCATAGGTCTCGAGGGTGCGGATGCGGCACCCCATCGCGTTGAGGATCTCCGTCGGGAAGAAGAGGTTGCGCCAGACGAGCGGCTTGGACTTGTCGGACGAGAAGAAGTCGCGGCGCGTCGCCTTGATGCGGAGCGTAACGGACTTGCCGCGCGTCGGCTCGTACTCCACCTTCGCGAGGTCGAGCTTTCCGGAGTCCCTGAGGTCGTGAAGCTGCCGCGCGATCACTGCCGCGCCGAGCGCGCCCATCACCTCGTGGTACTGCGGGATGACGATTTCGCTGCCGGTGAGCTTCTTGAGGAAGAACGCAACCGCGCTGTTGAACGCGACGCCGCCCTGGAAGAGTATCTTGCGCCCGGGAGCGTTTAGTAGGAGCTGCCCGACGGAGTTGAGGATCGTGCGCGCCTGCGCCTTGCACGCGCCGGCGAGAAGGTCGCCGATCGGGACGCGGTTCTTGAACTTGTTGATGGACGTCGCGGAAAGCACCGCGCACACGGAGCTGAACTCGGTGTCGGAGTCGTAGTTGACCTTCTCCGCCACGTCCTCGATTTTGACGCCGAGCTTCGCCGCGACCGAGTCGAGGAAGCTGCCCGTTCCGGCGGCGCACACGCCGGACATCATGGACGTCCAGAGCTTCATCGTCGGATTGTACACCATGCACTTCGAGTCCTGACCGCCGCAGTCGATGATCGCGTCCACATCCGGATGCAGGAACTTCGCCCCCGCGACGTGCGCCGTCACCTCGCTCACCTGGAAGTCGAACGGAATGAACTTGCGCGTGTCCTCGACGATCTGACTGCCGGTGACGACTATCGCCGCGATGTCCTTGAAAGACGTGATGCCGGCGACCTTGAGGAACTCGAGCGCAAGACGCTTCGACGCGCCGCCGCCGCATGCGCCGCATCCGGAGCAGTGCCCGGTGCAGGCGACCTTCCCGGCCTCGACGGGCTGCGTGCGCTTGTAGACAGTGCGCTCGACCTTCCCGTCCTCCGAGAGCAGGACGGCCTTGAAAGTCGTCGAACCGATGTCGATTCCGAGATAGCGTTTCTTCGAATCTGCCATTGTTGCCTTATTTCCTCTATTTCGCCTTCGTCTTCTTCACATTTTGCACAACTTAGACAAAATTTTCTATATTATACCATATTTTCCCGTCCCCCGTGGTGATTCACTGTTCATTTCGGGGGATGGGGGCTGTATGGCGGCGGCAGAGGCTGTTCCCGCGGCGCTATTTGCCCTTCCAGAACGGCTGGCGCTCGCGACGGGTCTGCTTTACGGGGCGGATTGTTCCGTCGTCATTGAAGTAGAGCCTGTCATAGCACAGCGTCCTGAGGTTGCCGCGGCCGGAAAGGACACGGTTGTGGTAGAAGATGTACCACTGCCCCTTGAACTCGACTATCGAGCCGTGGCTCGTGTCGCATCCGGTGGACTCGAGAATCACGCCCTTGTGCTCCCAGGGTCCCAGCGGATTCTTCGACATGCAGTAGTGCTGGCGGTTCTGTCCGCCTACGCCCGGCTCCTCGTGGTTGTCGGGATACATGAGGTAGTACCAGTCGCCGCGGCGGAACACCCACGGCCCTTCGTGGAAGTCCTCCATTCCGACCATCGGCTTCGCCTCTCCGTCGAGCTCGACCATGTTGTCCTTCAGTTTCGCGCCGACCATCTTCGCGCCGCCGCCGGCGTAGATGTAGCTCTTGCCGTCGTTGTCCGTGAACACGCACGGATCGATCATCGCGAATCCGCCGAGCCCGGGAATCGTCCCGACGTTCTTGAACCCTCCGTCCGGACGGTCGCTAACGGCTACGCCGATGAGCCAGCTGTCGTTCCAGCGAGATTCCGACGGATGCGGGAAGTAGAAGTAGTACTTGCCGTCCCTGTACGCGCAGTCGGGCGCCCACATGAATCCGCCTTCGGGACGCCCCCACTCGACGTCGCTCGCGCGCATGAACTCGCCGTGGTCAATCCAGTTGGACATGTCGTCGGTCGAAAGAATGTGGTAGCGGTCCATCAGGTCGCATCCACGCGGCGGATCGATGTCGTGCGACGGATAGACGTAGAGGCGTCCGTTCCACACGTGCGCCGACGGGTCGGCGTAGTAGAAATGGGTTGCGAACGGATTGCCTTCGTACCTGAACGTGCGGACCGGGATCTCGCCTGCAGGCAGCGGCTTGCGCTGGCCGCGGAGAAGCCTCCCCGCCTCGCCGGTCAGGAACAGGTAGTGGTCGGAGGGCTGTCCGTCCATCTTCGCGAACTTCACAGTCTCCCCGACAGGCGGCTCGTCCGTGACCTTGAAGATCGCCGTTCCCTCGTTTACCTCGTCGAACATCGCGACGTAAAGCGACTTCGCGCCAGCAGCGACGGCGTTCTCGATGAGGCCCCAGTAGAACTTTCCGCCCTGGCGCGGGATCACCTCCACCGGAGACGGCGTGAGGCCCTTCTCCTTGCGGCTCAGGTTGTACCAGCTGAAGCCGGGGTACACGAGCGGAACATAGTCGACGCCAGCAGCCTTGCACCACTCGACGTCCTTCGACACGATGTCGTGGTAGCGCGCCATGACGTCGGAATTGCGCGAGTTGAAGCGACCGACCATCCACGGCATCACGAGGTCGGCCTTCTTAATCAGCTCATGAAGATAGTCATCCTTCACGCAGTCATGGTCAAGCACCCGCCAGTTCGTCGGAACGCCGAGCATCACGCTGCAACCGCCGTACTCCGGGTCGTTCTTGAGGAAGTCGATGAACTCCGCAAGCTTTATGTCGCGGATCGAGTACGGGCGATCCGGAAACCCTACGCCCCAGATCACGACGAGAGGCTTGCCGCGGTGGTGGAGGTACATGTTGCGCCCGCCGTAGTTCGTAACCTTCACTTCGTCGACGAGGAACTTCCAGTCGTCGACGAGGTTCATGCAGTCATCGCGTCCGGGCTTGAGTCCCGATAGGTCGTACATAATCGAAATCGCACGCGAATGGCGCTGGGCGGCCTTGAGAGAATGGCGGATCACCGTAACGGACTCCTCGCGCGCCTCCTTCGTCTTCTTCGTGGCGTTGCCGAAGAAGCGCTGGAGGAAGACGCCGTCGAGTCCGTACTCCTCCATCCAGCGGAAATGCGTCTCGACCGTAGATTCGTCATCCGAGCAGAAGAAGCGCGCGCCCTCTCCGTTGGAGAGCTTGAGCCCCGTCGGATACGTCTTCTCGTATTCCGAAACGTCCGGCCACATGTCGATGCGCACAGACTCCTCGTTCGGATACATCACGCCGCCGGAGCGGTTGTGGAACCATCCCTGATATCCGGCCATGACGCGTCCGTCATAGGACGGATATACAGGATTTCCGGCGTGACGCGAACCGCAGAATGCGGAAAGCGCAAACAGCGTTGCGAAAGAGGCCGCACAGAACGAGTATGATGTCTTCATGGTTAGATTATATCAAATCAGGTGACTCCGATGCGGAAAAACAGATTGCGAGTGGCGCCGAGCAGGAACACGCCCGTCGGCGCATTTCCCTATTTCGCCCAGCGGAGGATGTTCGCGAATATCTTCTTCGGCGTGACGGCCGGCTTGTCGCTGGACGCGAGATTCGGCGCGAGGTCGAGGCTGGAGAACATGATCTTGCCCTTCCCGCACGGAACGACGCCGACGGATGTCGCAATGCCGCGGAGCGGAACGCCGACGACGCCCGCAAGCGCCTCTTCGCCGTCCATGGTAAGTCCGAAGTGCTTCGGTCCGTCATACACCGCGAGCTTCTGGTACTCCCAGTTCATCGCGCAGTTCTTGGGAAGTCCGTCGAAGATCGGATGGTCCGCGACAAAGAGGTTGTGCCCGACCCATGTCTTGTGCGGATGGAACACCTTGTACTCCGGGAACGCCTTCGCGTCGTGCAGCTTCTTCAGCCACACTTCCGCGTCTTCGACGAGGATGAGCTTCGTGCCGTCCTCGCGCACGCGGCGGAGGATGTCGTTCATGTCGAACTTCACGTCGGGGAGCGGAAGCTTCCACTTCAGGCTCGCTATCCAGTCTCCGCCGTCCTGGTATGCCTCGATCTTGATGGCGTACTTTCCGCCCTTGACGAGGCTCTTCTTGAACGTGCGCACCTGCTTCGGTCCGTTCGTCCACTTGTCGACCACAAGCTCTCCGTCGAACCACACGCGCGCACCGTCGTCGCACGTGTACTCGAACTCGATCTCGCCGGTGTGGTCGCAGACGATGAAGCCCTCCCAGCGGACGGAGTAGTTGCCGAGTCCGACAATGTCGTAGCCAGGCATCAGCTTCGACTTGAGGTCGAAGTCGATCGCCGCCGTCGAGATGCGCTCTCCGACGGGCGTCTCGAACTTCTTGCCGAGGAAGTGGTCGAGGTTGAGACCGGGCGTCACGCCGTCCTTCGCGCGGAAGTTGAACGAGGGAACAGGGCGGAACTGCTGACCGAGGTCCGTCGGAGCGAGAAGGATGCCGTCGAGGCGTCCCATCGAGGGATCGTAACGCTTCAGGTCCGCGCCGATCGACTCGGCGAATTTAACGTACTCCTCTCCGCCGCCGACGATTGCGCACTTCGAAGCAATCTTCGCGCCCTTCACGTCGATGGCGAGCATCTCGTCATGTCCCACGGCGAGAACCTTGCCCTTGGCGTCGAGAAGCTCCGCGGCGATCTTGTAGTACCCAGGGCCGTCGTCGAGAGCGACTCCGATCTTCTCCGCGGCGAGGTCGCTGAACTTCGCGCCGCCGGAAACCTTGACGGACCCCTTGTGTAGCTCGCGCACCTTGCCGGTCGGCGTCTTTACGCGCGCCTTCACGCCGTAGGAACCGGCAGGAATGGCGTACTCGTTGACAACCCAGAGGTCGAGCGTGTTCACGTCACCGACGGCACCGAGCTTGTCGCAGGCCTTCACGGACATCACAAGCGGCTTCATGTACTGGTTGACGAGCTTCGGATCGCCCTTCAGGTTGCGGTAGCAGTCGACGCATCCGGAGATGTTGTCGTCCTTCATCGACTCGTAGCCGTTGAAGATGTACGCCTCGCATCCGTCCGCGATCCTGGCGTTCTCGAGGAGACGTCCGTGCTCGTAGTACTGGATGTTGCCCATCGACGTAATGAGGTCGGTGACGGACGGGAACGCGTCGGTAAGTCCCTTCTTTTCGAGATAAGACTTGTACCCCTCGTACCAGAGGTCGTACTGCTGCCCGTCCCATCCGTTGGGCTTGCCCTTCTTTGCGGCCTGTATAAGCTCGAGCTGCGGCGGAGCGGCAAGAGCGCCCTCCTCGCCCCAGATGAAGAGCTCGGTCTGCGCACGCTCGTTGCGGGCGAAGCCTGTGGGAGACGAGTAGTTGGAGTCGACGTACACGCCAGGCGACGCGCTCGCGTTGTGGACATCCGTGAAGCCCGTGATGTTCTGCTCCTGCGAATACGGCAGCATGTTGAGCTTGCGGGGCTCGGGCTTGCCGATGCCCATGAAGCCGGATCCGTACACGATGAGGCGCGTCGGGTCGATGAGGTGCGCGAGCGCCATGTCCTCCTTCGTGAGGTCGTCGGGCTCCCAGCCAGGCTCGTTGACCATGTTGTAGATCATGAGCGAGGCGTGGTTGCGGTGGTTCTTCACCATCCTGAGAATCTTCTGGCGGCATATCTCGTGCGCGATCGACTGGTCAACGCCGTCGAGCTTGTCGTTTGGCTTCGTGCGGTAGGAGCTGAATCCGCCCGGCTCCTCGTAGTACATCACGCCAAGCTCGTCCGCCGCATTGAGAATCGACTCGTTGCCACGGCAACGATGGCAGTTGAGCATGTTCATGCCGAGCTTCACGGCGGACTCGACGTGCTTGCGCGCAAGCTCTGGTGTCGGGAACATTCCGTTTGACGGCCAGTAGCCCCAGCTGATAGCGGAGAGGATGAACACGCGGCGTCCGTTGAGCCACAGCTGCGCGTCCGTTCCTACGCCCTTCGCCTCCATGAATCGGAATCCGAAGCGGGCGGTGTAGCGGTCGACAATCGCGCCTTTCGCGTCCTTCAGCGTCACGACCATGTCGTAGAGGTGGGAATTGTGAATCTCCCAGAGCTTCGCGTCCTTGACGACGGCGTTGAAGTCCACTGTCTTCGTCGCGCCGGCGGGAACGGAAACCTTGCCGACGGACTTCGTGAAGACGGTTTTCGGATTCTTCACCGGCTTGTTCGCAGCCCAGTTCTCAACGATCGCCGCCTCAACGGAAACGGACGCGGGAGAGGCGGACGAGTTGACGATCTCTACGGTTGTGTCGATGTCGCGCAGCTTCGCCTTGTTGCGCACGAACACGTCCGCGACGCGGACGGGATCCGTCACTACGAGGTCGATACCTCCGGGGATGCCGCCGAAGCCGTGCGAGAGCGGGAACATCGTGTCGCCCCACTTCGTCCAGGAGTAGTCGCCCCAACCGAAGTTTCCGTTCGCGTCCGTGATCCTGACGGCGAGCTCGTTCGCTCCGCCGAAATTCACGACATCGCTGACGTCCACCTCGAACGGCGACTGCAGGACGAGTTCGTATCCGACGAGCTTGCGGTTCACGAACACCTCGGCGCGCTGGCGGATGCCCTCCTTGAAGAAGAGCGCCACGCGGCGCCCCTTCGCGGACGCAGGCACGGTGAACTTGCGGCCCCACCAGCTGACGCCCTTGTAGTCGCCCGTCTCGCGCTCGCCCTTTCGGTTGCCGGAGATGGAGTCGAAGAAGTACTCCTCGACCGTGCCAGGAACGGAGACGTCTATGCTCAGCGAACCGTCCTTCCACGCGTCCTCGGCCTTCGTCCAGGAGACGCGCTTCGCGAAGAGCGAGTCCCATCCGCACGTCGGCCCGGCAACGGTCAGCGCCTTCGCGTCGACCGGCGCGAGCCAGTCCGCACGCCCGTCGCGGATCTTCGCCGCGTCAACGGGATTGAGGTGGAGTTTGTCGGACTTGTACTCGGCCTTCCGGTCGAGCCAAAGGCTCCAGCCTTCGCCGCCAAGTCCCTGCACCACGCGTTCGCCTGCGAACGCTCCGAACACCGCAATTGCGGAAAACGCTACAATGAGTCTTTTCATGGTAGTTATATTATGCCATATTTTTTACGTGTAAAGCGTGGCAACCGCGCAAAAAAAATCGTGAAATTTGCGCACGAGCCGCCGCAGTCACCTGTCGGAGGCTTCGGCCTTGAAGAACGCCGAAGGCTCGGCACCCTTCTCCACGTCGAAGGTGACGAACGACGAGCCGGACTTCGCCTGGACTTTCGCCTCTTCCACAGGCTCGTATGTTCCGTCGGCGGAAGCGCTGCGCGCAAGCGTGTAGTAGAGTCCGGGCTTGGCCGAGACCGTCAGCCGGACGCCAACCGAAGTGACGACGATGGCGTCGCCTGCTTTCGGGGATGACTCCACGAAGGAAGGCTTGACGACGGACTCGTTGAGCGCGGGCGTGACCGTGCCATCCTGCGGAACGAGCGAGCCGGCGTAATAGTCCGTCGTGTCGATCACCGCTGCGTCAGAGTCCTTTGCGGACATCCTGACCTCGCTCACCCCTGCGGGGATGAATATCTGCGTCCCCGAGCCTGCCAATGCCGTGTCAATCGTGGCGACCGATCCGTCCACCGTGCCGACCTCCGTGCCGTCCGCGGTAATCGGTACCTGCGGCATCACGCCATTCACGGACACTTCGGAAATCGCGCTCCATTCACCAGATCCGTCAACGACGCGAGCGCATATCGAAAGTCCGCTGGGGGGCACGGAGATTCCCCCCTCGACGTTCCCGGCCTTCGCATAGGACAAACCGAGGTTCCACCAGGCGTCGGAGGAATTCGCGTTGCACTGGTGGACTTCTACCGCGATCACGTTCTCGCCTTCGACGAGCGTGCCTGCTGGGAACGTCCAGACTACTTCCCTCTCGCCCATGTTTGTCCCCGTCGCAAACGCGCTGTAGTCGGTCGAATTGACCTGATCGCGTCCGACTTCCACGCCGTTGACATAGGCAATATATCCGTCGTCGCAGTCAAGCGATGCCTTGAGCGCCGTAATGGACTCTGCGCCGGCCGGCATCGTGAACTTCCTGCGGAAATAGAACGTCGTCACCTGGGTGCCAGACGAGCCTCCACCGACATATCTGTTCAGCGCCGTGGCGAACGAGCCGTTGCCGCCGAAGCCGAGGCGGCTCGCGCCTGATTTCCACGACGTGTCGGCGTAATTGGACGCCGTCCAGTTCTCCGCGGGCTTGGAGCCTTCGTCGAAGTATTTCCAGGCTTCTCCCCTTGCGATCGCAGGGACATATACCGGCACTGGCGAGGCGCCGGAGTATTCGATGGCCGCGGCGGAAGGCGCTCCGTCCGCGCCGCGCGGATCGCTTCCGTCGGTCGTGTAGTAGACTGTTCCCGCTCCGCTTCCGGTGAGGTACAGCATTTCCTTCGCGCCAATGGTCTGTCCGTCTACGACAGGCGCGCCCGCTCCGTCGAGCGCCGTGGGCGCGTCTATGGACGGATACCATCCGCGCCGCTTGTACTCGGCGATGAGGTATGTCAGCCTCTGGTTGATGAAGTTGATGCGGTCGTTGCAGCTGTTGAGCCAGCTCTGGCGGTTGCGCTTTGTCCCGTACTTGTAGCCCCAGCGCGCGGACTCGGCTACGACCGCGTCGTCTATCTCGGCCATGCGCTTGCGGTAGCGCGCCTCCGCAGCTGGCGCGGTAAGCGCGCCGCCTTCCTTGACCATGTGCTTGTGCACAAGGTCGCCGAAGATGCGTCGGTACTCCGCGTTCGCCATCAGCTCGTAGTTGAGCAGGGTCGGATTAAAGTTGCTGATCGCGCGCATGTCTTTGTTGGGATCGGTATTGAGCTGCTCGGGCGTGCTCAAGATGAGCGACTTCACCTGGTTGGCTCCGCCGCCGAAGCCGAGCGAATGCTCCGCGTCGTGGCGGTTCCAGAGGAAGCCGTCCTCCTTGCCCTCGCCGTCGTTCCGGTTGCGGAAGGCGATAAGGTTGTTTGCCCAGCCGCCGCCGTTGACTGGCGCGTCGGAGTCCTCTGCAAAGTGGACCGAGAGTAGGTGCTCGATGAGGTTCGTCACGTTGAGGAGTATCGGATAGTCCGGATTGCGCGTGCCGTCTGGGTTGAGTCCGAGCACTCTGTTGTAGTTCGCCTCGTGGCCCTCTCCGTATCCTTCCTGCGTGGTGATGCGCCAGAGCTCCGTCCATGCGGCAGTCTCGCCTTCGACGACTCCCGTGTTGTATCCGGGCTGCGAGGTGCGCACGACGTCGTAGCTCTCCGCCGAGCCGCCGTTGTAGCTCTCGGCGTAGTTCTGGTCAACCCTCTCCTCGGTCTGGTAGAGCCCCCAGTAGACGCCGTTGATGAAGAGATGGTAGTAGCGGCTGCGGTTGTACGTCGTGCCCATCGCTCCTTCGGAGTCGCGGGAGAAGCACTCGTGGATGAACGTGTCGCCATCCTCGTCGTGCGCCCAGGAGTGGTTCTGGGACGTGCGCAGGTCGATCTTCTCGAACTCGTCCGCTCCCTCGTCGCCGAACAGCGGATGCTTCAGAGTTCCCATGCCGTACTCGCTGCGGAAGAAGAGACGGAACGAGTGCTTCGCGAAACCGGAGCCGCGGCTGACTGCGCCGCGGATGCGGAGCCCGGCCGAAACGGAGAACTCGTCTTCATGGTCCATCGGATTGATCTGTTCGACCATCGTCTGGCGCTCCCAGATGCGTCCGTTGCCGGAGGCGTTGACATATATGCCGCTCGCGCCGTCGAAAAGGTTCTTCGGATCGATCACCAGCGATACGGTGCGCGTGTTTTCCGTGAGGCCGCGCCTCAGCCGCTCTCGCGTATCGGCGTCGCCCTGCGTGATGGCCGTGTCGAATCCGTAGAGCATTCGCTGGCTGTTGACCGCCATGTCAGCCGGGAAGCCTTGCGGTACGGACGCATCCTGCGAAATCACGTCGTCGTAGAAGAGATACGTCGCGGACGCGTCGATCTGGAGAATCGAATCGACGTCTGGGACCGCGGCGCGCACGACCGTCGTCTTGTCGACGCGGAAAGGCGCAGTGTAGCGGAACGTCTTCGGCGCGCCGATGACGGGCGAGGTTCCGTCGAGAGTGTAGTAGATGACGGCCGTAGCGCTGTCGGGGCAGGAGAGCGCGAGGTCGAACGCCTCGTCCTTCCATCCGTGCGCCTCGCTGAACGCCACCTTCGGCGTGAATCCCGTGCGTCCGCTGCCGGCGTTCGCCGCGCCGGGCGTGGGCGACGGGAAATACACATACAGGTCCTCCGACATGTCATGGACCAGCTCGGCCGAAAGATAGAACTCGGTGTCACCGATCGCATCGTTCTCAGCTGTGATCTCGAGCGTGTTGACGCCCTTGACGACGAGAGACGGATCGACGGCGAACTCCTGCGCCCTGAGCGCATCCGCGGCGGCACGCGGCGCATTCGCCGCGACAAAGGCGACCTGCGTTCCGTTGACGCGCGCGGAGAATCCGTCGGCATACTTGACGAGGAGGCGGAAGCCATCCGCCGCGACCGGCGTCTCGTCGAGGGTGAACGTCGTCTTCCACTCGAGCGTCTTCGACTTGCCGATCATCTCGTCCGAAACGTCCGCCGCGACCTGCGCGCCGAGCGCGCCCGCATGGACGACATCGCCCGTTCCGACAAGCCGGAACGTTTCGGCATTGAAGCCCGTGCGGCCCTTCGCGGCGCTGAAGTCCATCGCATAGCCACCGCCGGCGTTGAAGTAGCGTACCTCAACCTCGTAGGAGCCCGCCTCGAGGTTGAATGTCGCACTCGAGTGTCCGTATCCGCGCGAGCCGCGGCTCTCCCAGCCCCATTTCCTGTCGAGGCGCGTAAGTTTTGCGCTGAATCCGTCGTCCGAACCGACGTCGAACGTCCAGTCGCCCTTCTCGGGAATCTGGATCGTCGCGGTCGCGACACAGATAAAGTTGTTGCCCGAAACGCCACCAGGGAAAGAGCTGTAGAGATTCAGGTCAAAACTTGGCGTCTGGTTGGTACCGGCGAACGCAAGCGTCTGCGTCGTGTTGGTGACGGGATAGCCATCCTTCCATGTCGACGGATCGACCAGGCACGCATCTACGACATCCATGTTGCCGACATCCTTGTTGATCTGGTAGCTAACGACCGTGAAGCCACCGGCCGCGGCGCTCATGCCGACAGGCCCGTCAACCGGCGTCCATTCCCCGCCGCCGACCTTGTATTCGGCTGTCGACGTTGAGGAGATGAGCGTGCGCGAAAGATGTCCGCGTCCGTAAGAGACGTCCTTGACGCCACCGGGCATCCTGATCTGCTGCACGATGGCCGATGTCGCGGCCGCGGATGCGAGGAACACGGTGTGCTTGCCGGCGTCCGTCGAGATGTTCGCCTCTACATGGGCCTCGTCCGGAGCCCAGTCGCCGTTGAGGGCGTCGCCGTCGAACCAAACGATTTTGTACCCCTTCGCAGGGACGACGCAGCTTCCCTCGATACGAGGCCACTTCTTCGTCTTCTTCGTCGGGTCGTTGCCCATGTACCATCCGGTGAGGTCAACGTCGTCGTCTCCGGAATTGTATAGCTCGACCCAGTCCAGCCCCTCGAATCCGCGCTTCGTGGACAACGTAGATCCGTTCTTCGCCATCACCTCGTTGATCGTCACCGTCGCGGCCACGTTTACCGGGGTCGGACGTCCCGTCTCCGGAAGCGTCATGTCATCGTTGACAATGAAAGTCATTGACGCGACGTTAAGCGCCCAGCCGGGGTCCGGCATGAACGTCACGGTCACGACCGACCCCTGCGTCACGACGTAGTTTCCCTCGCCGTCGGACGCAATGTCGGTGCCGGCGACCTTTACGGACTCTATGACGACGTGTTCTAGCGCGGGGATCGTCAGCGTCTTGGTTACTGCGGGCTCGTCCGAACCGACTTCGCCGGCGAGGGAGACGACGTCTCCGATGCCTGCATAGCAGACGGATGAAACAGATTCGTTGCCGGAGCCAAGGCTTGTGCGAATCCATTCAGAACCAGCAAGGGTAAGGGGTGTCCCGTCGATCGTGTACTTGATGTAAGTCGCGCCGCCCTCAACCTTGAACGCAAATCCAAGAAGCACATCCGCGTTTTCGTCCGGCTCTGGTCCCTCCAGGACGTATAGGACGTTCGTCCCGCCATCAGGGTCGAAGCCGAGGCCGAAGTAACGCGGGACGCCGTCGACCGACGCGACCGTGACCATCGCCTTGTCTACTGGGTCGAGCTGAGGTGCGTCGTCGGACCCGGAAAAGCGGACGGTCGTGGAGATCGACGGCCTGTCGTCCGCAATCTGCTTAGTCACCGCCGCGTCGAAGCCCAGCGGGACCGGCCCGTCGGATTCGAGTTTTAGCCTGGCTCCGTCTTCACCGCCGACGAGCTGCGCAGAATCCGTGCCGGTCCATGTGCCTGCGCCGGCAACGACCTTGTCCGATCCATCGTCCGGCCATGACTCGTACGCGGACACCCCTGCGTCGAACCATGGCGCCGCCTTAGCGGCGACGGCGCAGATCGCCATTGCACTTGCAACTGCAAGCCGCAATGCGAATCGCTTGCGATAAAACAGACATGTCTTCATTCCGGCTCCTCGCTGCACTTGAATTACTTGCCGCAGATCTTCTTGAAGTACGGACGCACCGCTGCATCCCAGATGAGGTATCCGTCGTGGTTGGGGTGAAGGAGATCGGGCATGAGCGAGCGCGGCAGGACCTTGTCCGGGCCAGGCTCAAGGAACTTGTCGTTGAAGTCGCACCAGATCACCTTGTCGCCGTCCGCGTACGTCTTGATTATCTCGTTCGTCTTCTCGTTCTTGATGCGGTGGTTGTTGCGCGCGTTGTCGTTCCTCGGGAAGATGGGGAGAAGAAGCATCTTGGCCTCGGGATGCTTCTCCTGGCATATCTCGATGATGCGCTTCACGCCCGCCGCGACGTCCTCCGCGGAGTCGCCGCCGTTGTTCGTGCCGATCATGAGCATGAACATCTTCGTCTTGTAGCCCTCGAGCTCTCCGTTGAGGAAACGCCACACGAGGTGCTCGGTGCGGTCGCCGCTGTGCCCGAGGTTGAGGATCTTGTAGTCCTCGCAGAGCTTCTTGTACACCTCGCGTCCCTGACCCTCCCAGCCATGGGTGATGGAGTCGCCGAGGAACACGACGTCGAACGTTCCGCCCTTGTTCTCCATCGCCTTGCGGCGGCGGTCGGTCATGCGCCCGACGTACTCGGGGAGCCTGCGCGCCGTCGCGCGCGCGGCAGGCGGAAGGTCATCGCCCGATGCGGCGAGAAGCCTGTTGATGAGGGGAAGGACGGACCTGACCCATATCTTCTGCCCCTTGGGTCCGGGATGGAGGAAGTCGGGCATCATCTCCTTCGAGAGCGTCCCGTCGGGCTCGGTAAGCAGGTCGTTGAAGTCGCAGAGGAAGATCGTCTGCCCGTCCGCAAGCTGGCGGATGGAGTTGTTGACAATCTCGTTGCGGACGCGAAGCTCGTCGTCCGGCTTCTCCCCGCGCGGGAAGATCGGATGAAGGATGATCTTGGCCTGAGGCTGCTTCCAGCGTATCTTGCGGATCACCTCGTTGATCCCGATGATCGTGTCGACGGGCGTCTCGTCAGCGCGCGAACGGTGCCCCGTGTTGTTGGTGCCGATGAGCAGCACAACGACCTTCGCCTTGTATCCGTCGAGCTCGCCGTGGTCAAGGCGCCACAGGACGTGCTCTGTCCGGTCGCCGCCGAACCCGAGGTTGAGGGCGTTGTAGGGAGCGACGGCCAGCTTCGTCTTCCAGACTTCGCTGCCCTCGAGCCCGTGCGTAATCGAATCGCCGATGAACACTACCTCGCTTCCGCCCTTCTTGACGAGCTCCTGCTTCTCTGCAAAGCGCTTCTGCCACCAGTTGTTCGGATCACTGCTCTGCGGCTCGGGGGTGATGGAGCTTACCGGGACGCCGAAAAGCGCTCCCGCAAAGGTCACCGCAACCGCGGCGAAGAACAGCTTTCTCATTTTGAACATTGCAAACCACTCCTTGTTTAGTCTCCGGCAGGCCAGCCCAACGCACGATGCACAGGTAATCCTGACCAACTTTCGGCAACATTATATCAAATATACGCCTATGCAACATTGAAAGATGCGCAAAAAATATCGTGAAAAATGCGCATGCCGCAACGGCCCGATTGGACAGATGCAGAAACTCTGATCAGCAGGGAACGCGCGAGCCCTAACGCTCGGACGAAGCGCCCTGCGAGACGGGAGGATTCGCCGCCTCTGTGCCGTCTTTGGCGGCGGATGGTTTGCGGCGCTCGTCGAGGATGCGCTGCAGCCTCTTCAGCTCGGCCTCCCTCGGACCGCGACGCTCGTATGTTCCATCAGCCATTCAACACCTCGACCAACATTTCAGCGATTGACGAGATACACGACCCCAACCGCAATCCTCTCGATGTACATCGCCGCGGCGAGGATTGGATGGGCGACAAGGCGCTTCCACTTTCCGTTCTCGATGAAGACTCCGACGAAGCGGTACCACGGGGAGAACTGCTTCCTGACCGCCGGATGCCCCTTCCACTTCTCCTGGTACGCCGCGAAGCTCTTCGTGTAGTACGCCTTCTTCTCGAGCATCCTCTTGAACGTCAGCCTCTTCTCGTTGTGTATCAGGTTGTGCGACATGACGGCGCACTTCGCGCCCGTCGCGAGAACCCTTATGTCCAGCTCCCAGTCCTCCGGCCCTGCGATGAGGTTCTCGTCGTATCCGCCGGTCTTCTCGAGGACGCGCTTTGAGAAAAGCCTCAGTGCGTCGATGCATGTGCCGTCGTAGAACGACCGCTCGAAGTTGCGCGCCTTGACGCGAATCCCGCTTCCGGTCCTCACCTCGGGGACCCAGTATGCGTCGAGGGAATCCGGCGACGACGCGATGGATAGCATCTCCTCGACGGTCTCGCGCGGAAGCATCATGTCCGCGTCAAGGACGACGACCCACTGCGCGGACGCGGAGCGCCATCCGAGGTTGCGCTGAGCGCTCCTCTCCGGCCCCTTGTCGAACACCTTCGCGCCGAGAGACTCCGCGATGGACTTGGTGTCGTCCGTCGACGCGTTGTCGACCACGATTATCTCGACCCTGTCGCGGAAGGCGTCAAACGAGCGGATGCAGTTCGCGATGTTGGCGGACTCGTTTCGCGTCGTTATGACGGCGGTGAGAAGCATAGGAAATTATGAATTATGAGTTGGACGGCGTGTCGCCTGTCGGCTGTCCATTGTCCGTTTCTGCATTGGCTGCCGCTTCGGGGGTCGGCTGCTGCTCCGCTGCGGGCTGCTCTACGGGAGCGGTCTGCTCCGCAGGAGCCGGCACAGGCGCAGGGGCAGGCGCAGGTGCCTTCGCCGCGTCGAAGCGCGTCGGGTTCTTCGCCATGAACTCCCAGGCGAACGCCTTGTATGCCTCCGCGCCCTTGGACCGCGGATCGAGGAACACGACGGGCGTTCCCATCGAAGGCGCCTCGGAGACGCGAACGTTGCGCGGGATAAGCGTCTCGTAGGCCTTGTCGTCGAAGTGTCCGCGCACTTCAGCGATGACGTCCTGCGTCAGCTTCGCCTGCGAATTGACCATCGTGAAGACGATGCCGTTGAGCTCGAGGTTCGGATTCGCCGACGCGCGGATGCGGTCGATGGATCCGGTGATGAGCGCAAGGCCGTCCATGGCGAGGAACTCGGCCTGAATCGGAATCAGCACGCCGTCTGCAGCGACGAGCGCGCTCGTCATGACTATGCCGAGCGAGGGCGGGCAGTCGATGATGATGTAGTCGAACGCGCCGGACTCCTTGACCGGGGCGAGCGCGCTGCGGATCATATCAAGCCTGTCTTCGCGCATGGAGAACTCCAGCTCCGCGCCCGCGAGGTCGACTTCGGACGGAATGACGTTCAGGTTGTTCCACTTAGTCGGCTGTATGACGTCCGCAATCTGCTTCTCTCCGAGGAGCACCGGATACATGGATATGCCCGGCGTCTTCTCGAGTCCGAGCCCGAGCGTCGCATGCGCCTGCGGATCGAGGTCCACTACGAGAACCGCCCTCTTGCGCGCGGAAAGCGCCGCCGCGAGGTTCACCACAGTCGTGGTCTTTCCTACACCGCCCTTCTGGTTTGCAATCGCTATTACCTTTGTCCTTCTTTCCATTTTATGCCCTTCCTTCAAAATTCTCAAAACAGCTTTCCCTTCTCTCCAAGCTCGCGGATGTTCCTGCCCGCGCTGCGCTCGACCTCGTGCCTCCAGAGCTCCACGAGCGCGACGTCCCACGGATCGTCCACGCCCTGAAGCACCGCGGCGAAGGCGTCGCGCGAAGCGAGCACCTCGGCCTTGACGCGCTCCGTAACGGCAGCCAGGGAGTCCGTCACTATCTGCTCCGAGAAGTGGTCGGTCTTCAGGCAGTATCCGTAGCGGAGTATGCGCAGGTTCTCCTCGTTCGCCTTGAGCCACTCGACGTAGGCCTTCGCCTCGTCGCTGAAGCCCTCTGTCGTGATCTCGGAGAAAGACGGGGCGATCACTAGAGGCTGGTGCGCCTCGAGACGCCCTTCGCGTATCCTGATCTTCCCCGGATAGTCGTCGAGCTCCGAGACGAGATGGTAGTTGACGAGCGTGTTGCCGAACGTCTCCAGCTCGTGCGTCGGAGAGAGGAGTATGCGCACCTTGCGGGCGGCGTACCAGCGGTCGAAGTCAGGGTTCGAACTCATGAGAACTCCTTTTCGAAGTCAAGTTCGGACATGTCCCGCACGCGCCACGTCTCGCCGGAGAAGTTCTGCTTCACCAGCGTGGAGCGGTCGAGCGCAACGACCTTCATCCCGGCCGCGACACCTGCCGCAACCCCCACTTCGGAATCCTCGATGACGACACACATGGACGGCGCAACGCCGAGAAGCGAAGCCGCGCGGAGGAATCCGCTTGGGCTGGGCTTCCCCGCCTCGTATTCGCCCGCGCCCAGCACAAGCGAGACGCAGTCGTCGATTCCGCACATCTTCGCCGCCGCGACGACGTCGTCATGCGGCGAGCCCGAGACTATCGCGCACGGCGCGACGGACGAGGCCTTCCTGAGGAAGGCGATCGTCCCTTCGACGCGCATCGACTTGGGGTCGGCCGCGTACACCTTGTAGAACTCGCGCAGCTCGCGCGCGTCCTCCATGGGCGTCGTGTCTCCGAGAACGGGGAATCGCTCGTGCAGCGCCCTGTCGATGTCCAGCCAGTTCCGTCCGATCACAGAGGGCAGTATCTCCTCGAACGTCGTCCTCCCGCCACGCGAGATGACGAAGTCGACGATGGCCTTCGTCCAGGCAGCCTCGGTGTCCACCAAGGTGCCGTCGAGATCGAAAAGGAACGCGGCAGGCCTCAACTCACTTCCCCTTGCCGCAGCACTTCTTGTACTTCTTGCCCGAACCGCAGGGGCACAGGTCGTTGCGTCCGACCTTCGGCTCCTCGCGCTCAATGGGCTTCTCGGCGACGAAATCGCCGTCGACGAACTTCCACTCTCCGCCGACCTTTTTGAAGGTCGAGCGCTCGTGGTGGTTGCAGAACTCGCCGTTCGCAGTGTAGAGCGCGCGGAACTCGACTACGCCGTCTTCGTCCGCAGGACCGCCCTTCTCTGTGGAAATCACCTCGAGGCCGTGCCAGCGCGCTGCCCTGGACCACGCCTTGGACGCCGCCTCGTCGAAGTCGGCCTGCGCCTCCTCGGTCATGCTGGTCTTGAGAAAGCCGACGTCGCCCGTCGCGTAGGACGAGTAGCGCGCGCGCATAAGAGCCTCCGCCGTCTCCGCCTTCGCGGTGCCGGCAATGATCGGACCGCAGCACTCCCCGAAGGGCTTGCCGCTCTTACATGGACATGTATCTTCGTTTTTCATGGTTATCGTAATATTTTACCAAAACGGACGCCGCTATGAGAAGTGCAAATATAGCGGCAAGCGGAATGTCGCCCCAGAGGGCGTACGGCGTTGACTGGGGGAAGCGGCGTCCCGCCGCTTCGCCGAAGTCTTTTACAAGCACCGTCTCGCACATAAGCCCGCGCGCATCGACGAGCGGACGCCCGTCATGCCCCGAGAGCCACTTCGCCCGGCCGCGCGGAGATATCACCCCCGTAACGCCGGAGTTTCCGACCCGCACGACGTGGAGTCCCGTCTCGATCGCGCGCGCGACGGACTGCCACGCGTGCTGCTCCGCCTCGATCGACTCGGAGAACCAGCTGTCGTTCGTGATGAACACGAGGCACTTCGCGCCCATCCGCGCCAGCGCGCGCATCTGCGCGGAATCCGTGTCCTCGTAGCAGATCGCGACGCCGTAGCCCCCCAGGAGCTTCAGCTCACCGGGCGTGCAGCTCCCGACGGGTGCGAGCTTCTGCAGCGCGGTAATCCACTTGTCGCCTGGGATGAACTCACCGAACGGCACGAGATGGACCTTGTCGTAGACTGGGAGCTGCGAGTTGGGGACGGCCGGTCCTGCGCCGTAGAGCACCGCCGAGTTGTATTCCTTGCCGCCGGAGAACCGTCCGCCACCCGCAATGACTTCGCGCGCGCCTGAGATTTCGGCGACCCACCGCAGGAACGCGCGCGAGCGCGGCGAATCCGCCGCGCCGAATTCGCTGAGCGCGCTTTCGGGCAGGACCAGGAGTTCCGGCCTCGCAAAGGCGACGTTCGCGAGGAGGTTCGAGTAGACGTCTATGGGATCCTCCGCCTCCGCCGGCTTGAAGACGCACGGAAAGTTTCGCTGGGCAAGGGCGACGCACATTGCGCTGGATCCGTCGTCGACGGGGGCGGAGGCCTTCACAGCCCTTCCGCCGGCGAAGTACAGCGCAAGGACGAGCAGCATCGGAACAAGCGTCTCGACGAACGCCCAGCGCGTCGTGCGCTTCATGAGGCGCTCGGCGATTCCGGCGATAGTTCCGTTGACGAGCACGACGATTGCACTGAGGAGATAAACGCCCCCGAGCGCGGCGGGCGAGCCGAGTCCGGCATTGACGAGCGGAAGCCCCAGATGGTTCCAGGAAAAGCCGCCCAGGAGTCGCGAGCGGACGAGTTCGAGTCCGCACCAGAGCACCGGTTCCGCGACAAGTATCGCGAAAAGCCTGCGCCCGTACGGAAAGCGCGGAG
>Ga0129306_1000762_pt1 | contig 44927 bp, 40 predicted proteins | sample P827metagenome_FD_94438 | JGI IMG/M metagenome (GOLD analysis project Ga0129306, IMG submission 94438) | Capybara group fecal microbial communities from Wisconsin, USA - P827 metagenome | ecosystem: Host-associated > Mammals > Digestive system > Large intestine > Fecal | place: USA: Wisconsin... | reverse complement strand
GTCGCTGTTCTGGGCGGTGCCGCGGGTCACGTTGTGCTCGGGGTTGAGGGCGTTCTCGCGGAAAGCCTTCAGGGCCTTCTGGTCCACCAGCGGACGCAGGTCTTCCATATCCCAGGCCTCGATCTTCTGGATTTCGTGGCTGGTGCGGAAGCCGTCGAAGAAGTTGAGGAACGGCACGCGGCCGCTGAGGGCGGCGAGGTGGGCCACAGGGGCGAGGTCCATCACCTCCTGCACCGAACTCTCGGCCAGCAGGGCGAAGCCGGTCTGGCGGGCGCTCATCACGTCGGCGTGGTCGCCGAAGATCGAAAGGGCCTGGGCGGCCAGGGCGCGGGCGCTCACGTGGAACACGCCGGGCAGCAGCTCGCCGGCGATCTTGTACATATTCGGGATCATCAGCAGCAGACCCTGCGAAGCGGTGTAGGTGGTGGTCAGCGCACCGGCCTGAAGGCTGCCGTGCACGGCGCCTGCGGCACCGGCCTCGCTCTGCATCTCGACGACCTTCACGGTCTCGCCGAAGAGGTTCTTACGACCCGCAGCGGCCCACTCGTCGATATACTCGGCCATAGGGCTGCTCGGGGTGATGGGGTAGATAGCTGCTACCTCGCTGAACATGTACGCCACGTGCGCCGCAGCGCAGTTGCCGTCACAAGTCATAAACTTTTTTTCTTTTGCCATAATTAATTAAATTACTTAAACGTTTAAGGATTAATATGTTTAATTTGATTTTTTACTCAATGTGAATCTGCAAAATTACAAAAAAAATTGATACTCTATATAAAAAAACACCTCCGCAGTGAACTTTTTATTCACAACGGAAGTAGTCAGGTTCTGCCGAATAATTACCAGCGGATTAGGAAATCCTTGTGATAAACAGCGGATGATTACAAGTTCGCCAAAACAGTAAGTCTTCTATGCTTATCAGATTATTTCAAATCCTGTTGAAAGATACAATTTTATTTCAAAAAACAAGTAAAATTTGAAATAAAAACATTGTTTATTTCATTTTTTTGACAATGATGAGAAATAACATACGTGGTTATTTCAACAATAAACAGGGTTGAATTCGACTTAGTTTTTTTAATTCTAAATGCAGTGCCCTAAATGCTTACTATAGTGTTTTACAATGATTTTAACTGGTAACAATTTGTAACCAACTCATTTCCCCATCTTCTCCGCATCACTTTCCAAAGCGGTGTGCACTCGTTTGTCCCTGAATAGATGTATTGCTTCTGTGTCATTTTTTTGTATTACTTAGTTAACAAAATCAAGGCCAGCAAATTGTGCACATATATAATTCTCCTGTGGGTCAGAATCCAATGGTTGATAAGTAATCAAACCGTTTTCTACGGAAATGGAACGGTTTATTACGCGCAAATATGACTGTTCTCCTTTTTTTAGTAGGTGACACAAAGATGCATTGGAAAACACAATCTTTTTGTCAGCTACGGATGATTTAATTGCCACATTAAACCCCGCACCTGCACCAGGAACAGATGGATAAATAATTCCATCTGCATTCCGTGTTTTCTTGTTTACATTCAGCAAATAATTTACAAAATTTGCAATCTTAAAGTATTCTATATTAGAATTATAGACTTTCCCTATTTCTTTTGCCATATACATAATAAGTTCAAGTCCATCTGGATTGACATTATATTTACCTATCTCGTTTTCCCATTCGTTTTTAATTGCAGTAATAAAACCACATGCTCTACTATAATCAGCTATAAATGGCATAGCAACTAAATCTAAATCTTCTGAAATAATCCACCGTGAAACAGTACTACGCTCAATTCCACAAGCTTTTTTGTCGCGGAAGAAAGCCGATGTCTCCATTACTGCAACCACCCTTGGAAGAGGGATATCCTCTGGTATATCTTCAAAAGGAAATGAACACGCATAAAACATAGATTGGTATGGCAGGTTGGCTCTTTCGTATCGTGTTACGTAAGAGGCTGGAGGATAACCCAAATCTGAAACTAGACAAAATTCTTCTCCTCTTAAGTTAATACGTTGACGAATTAATGACACTCCTTTATCCAGCGAAAACCGCATCAAGGGAATGTCATAGTCTGGCACCAAACGAAAAATCTTATATAATTCTTCTGTATTTTCCTTTCGTACATCAACAGCATCAAGCATTTCTGTTATTTTTCCCATACAAAAAGTTTTTTGAAAAGGACTATTACAGGATTCCAATCCGAGGCGGCGGTATATGTATTATTTACTTGATTTACTTGTTCTTCTTTTGAACTCGGCATCTGCATCTTGCTTTAGTTCCTCAATAGAATTATATTTGAAATCTAGATCTTTAAGATTGGGGTTATAGTCTTCAGGATCAATATCAATTATACCCCATTTCTCTTCCAATTTCACGGCAATATAATGCAAACACAATTTTTTTAATTCAGAATGTTGGTTCCATAAGAAAACACATTCATCATACTGAGGCTCCAAATAAAAACAAGACTTTTCTCTTTCACCAACATCTTTTTCATAATACTCGTAAGTTCCATATTTACCATTGTTTTGCAAAATCAAAGAGTATCTAAAGCAATCATCAATACACCAACAGTCAAAAAAAATATTATCATATTTAATGTCAATAATCATCTTCTTGTCAAGTGTTATACACCCGTATTTACCATTTTTCTTTACAAGTAAAGTTGAGTCCATACTCCATATTCCCAAATCTTCGCGATATGTTTCATTCGCTATTATTTCATCGTAAACAAAGGGGAATAATATTTTTCCTGACGAAATACATATTAATGAGCATTTGCCATTTTTCCATGCAACAGCATAATCACCTGTTTTAAAGTTCTTTTGCGCTATAGTAACTTCTATATTGTCATATTCTATTGGAAGTATTATTTCTCCTTTAGGATTAATAATACCACACTGATTATTTATATATGATATGTAACCATTAATGGTATTTGATTCATAATCATCTCTTACTGCGTGAGTGTATATTAAATTAGGTATTATGACATCGAAAATAGGTGAAATAATTACATTGCCTTTTATGTCGATAACTCCATACAAGTGCTTTTTTTTGAATACTAAAAAATTAACGTGTCGATAGGGGTATTCTACTGTTCCAAATTCAAAAATGGGTTCGATAGAATCATAATTGAAATGCAGTTCTTCTTTTAAAATGCTATGAGATAGAATACACTGGTTGTTTTTTCTATATGCAATATAATCAAAATCACCAAAATCGTTATAACCAATATTCAGTATTCTGTCACATTTATAAAAGACCTCTATATCAGATGTTTCTCTAAACATACCTTTCTCATCCATTATAGTTTTATGTCTTGCTATACCCCAATAGTTGTTTTCTTTGATGGGCCAGTACACTCCACAATCAAAATGAAAACCTTTCTTTTTAGCTTCTTCTTTTGAAAGCATACTTACAGCATCTACATCTGAAGAATTGTTTGTGTCGTATAAATTTCCTTTAGTATCCACTATATGAGTATGACCAAATCTTTTGACTCTAGCATATCCAGAATTATCAAAATTCCATACATAATCGTATATCAAAGGAACTGATTCATTGCCACATTTGTCAATGAATCCATACCAATCATCTACTCCAACAACCTTCTTTACAGGAATCATCTCACTCTTATTATCGTATCCGGCGTCAATATACTCATCAATCTTTGTATAATCTTCTCTTGAAATGACAACATATTTCCTATTGTCCCTTATAAGCAACTTTTTACTATCAGATCCTATTATTTCGCTCATTTTTATTCTTACTTTTTTTTAAAAACAGTTTCATATTCCTTTGTCCTCCGCTATACTATTGAAGGAATACTCTGTTTTTCCATTTCTATAACAGTCTCGTTCACATTTGAGTTGTAGGTATATGTTTGTTGTAGTCGAAGTCAGGAACATTGCTTCCTTGGGCTCTAGCGTCTGCAATCAACTGGTCGGCTTGTGCTTGGGTCATTAATCCCCGTTTTATGGCATAGTATAGAAAGTCGGCGGTGGTCAGATAGGCTATCCCATTGCTTTCGCAGTAATCGCGGATGTCGCGAGTGTTGTTGCTGCCTATGACGTGGTGTTCAAACTGGCAGTATGCCATACAGGCACTTTCGCCTTTGCCGAACTGGCTGGTAAGCATAGCATAGACGCGCCTCATCTCTCCGATGGGCTTGAAATCCACCTTGGTTAAGTTTTTGAGCCAAAGGATATGGTTGTCAATCTGTGTTCGTTGGTCTTTGTTCCGTATCTCGTCGTATGTTGTGTTCAGCATAACATATTCGCATTCCGTGGCAAAAATTTCAAGCAACAGAGATAGTCGGCCACCTTTCAGGAAATGCAGCACCACATCGGTATCAAGCACAATCTTAACCTTCTTGTCCTTCATTGGGTAGCATATTGAGTATTTCAAGATAGTGTCCCTCGGAAATCTTGCCTCTGTCGAATTCCTTCTTCGCCATTTCGCCAAGAGTCCCTATATACAGACCATTGTTTCCGGGGCGATATAACGACACGTCGTACCCGTATTGAATAGCATCTTGAGCTATGTTGTCCGACTTAAGATGTTGGTAATCGCTCTCCGATATAACACGGAGCTTTCGCAATCTTATCAACAATGCCTCGTGTGAGACTCCAAAAACCCGTTCTGTCCTCAACAGTGTGGCCATCGAAATCTTTCCGCTCCTATATTCTGCGCTCGGTATTTGTTGAATCAGCCCCGTTTCAGGCATCAAAAGAGCCGATGCAAAAGCATCTGCATTTACCTCTTCAGGCTCTTTACCTCCAACCCTACAGATATGAGGCACAACGTTGGCACCATAGTAGAGATGATAAAGTTCGTGTGCCACAGTAAAGTGCTGACGGCCTATGTTGTTGTTGCTGTTGACGAGGATAAACTTGTCGTTAGCAGTTGATTTGATAGACAGCCCACACAAACCCTCCGACAACGGACGGAACAAAGTCAGTACGCCCAGTTTGGTCAGCACTGTCTTGACATTGATGGGACTGTCAAGGTCGGTGTCGAGGTAGTTCACACGAAAATCCTTCGTGTACCTCTCAATGGTTGCTGCGCTAAGTTTGCTCATAACAATGAAAGGCGTTTCAGTTTCATATACTGTTTGGCTAATGCCTTGAAGTCCGCAATGGCATTAAGATCGTCTGGCGTTAGTCCCTCCTGTCGGAAAGCGCAGACTAAGACACCAGTATTTACCGGTTCCTCTCTCGAAAACAATTGCTGCAGTTCGCATCCAAACAAATCTGACACCCGTTCTAACACAGATATAGGTGCCTCGCGTCGACCGTTCTCGTAGTTGTCATAAGTGCTGCGACCTATTCCGAGGGCATCTGCGGTCATTTCCTGTGTGAAATTGTTTAAGTCTCTCATATTTCGGAGGTTTCTTCCCACAATTTCATTTTCATTCATTTGCATATCTGTTTAATATACAGCGCATACGCGCATATTAATATATATATATTTCCGTAGCAAAATTACGCACTTTATTTTATTCGTGCAAATTTCTGCCACAAAAAAATCTCATTATTGATGCTTATGGTTTTCCGCACACAAAATCCTGATAATTATCTGGATTTACAACCGTAAAAGTATGGGCGGGGTAGTTCTTGGCGAAAGTTTCAGTCAAGCGAGGCTGTTTGGAACTGCTCCATTTGAACTCGTAGGTATGCAGCACTCCGTCATAATCCTCTATGTAATCAACCTCTTGTTGTTGCTGGGTGCGCCAGAAATAACTTTTGCCATAGAACGCATTGTATGTGTTATGTTTCATCCGTTCGCTGATTAGGTAGTTTTCCCACAGTCCACCTATGTCGTTGCGCAGTTCCAAAGGTTTGTAGTCGCCAAGCAGGGCATTGCGCACACCATTGTCATAGAAGTATATCTTGCGACTCTTCTTCAGTTCCGAACGCACATTGCGGCTAAACGATCGCAGATGGAAAACAACATACGATTTTTCAAGCAGGTCGATATACCGCTGTATGGTTATGGAATTCAAACCAAGCAAGCGTCCAAGTTCGCTGAATGACACCTCGCTACCTATCTGGAGGGCCAATGCCTGTAGCAGCTGTTCGATGATTTCCGGCTTGCGCACATCTTGAAAAGAAAAAATATCTTTGTAAAGGTAGCTGCTTACTAGATTTGTCAACGTTTCACGTTCCTCGCCCGGATGGTTCACCACCTCGGGATATGACCCATAGAGTAGTCGGCGCTCCAGCAAGCGGCGTTCATCCGTGGCTCCGAATTCCCTTATTAGTTCTTCGGACGAAAATGGGAACATCACATACTCATATTTGCGGCCGGTCAGCGGCTCGTTGATAGAGTTCGACAGTTCAATGGCTGATGAACCAGTGACTACCACTTGCTTGTCAGGGAAGTTGTCAACCAGTAGTTTCAGAGTAATGCCGATATTCTGTACACGTTGGGCCTCGTCAATTAAAATTAAATCTGCTTCGGATGTCTCAGCACCCAAAGCTGTCGATGACGGTTCGGTCAATTTGCGACGCACATCAGGCTCGTCACAGTTCCATACGAGCACCCTCCTGTCGCTGTCTTTCGTCAGCATTTGCAGCAATGTCGTCTTCCCAACCTGTCTAGGACCGACGATAATGATTACCTTTCCTCGCCATAGTTTTTTGTTAATCTGTTCTTTAAGTAGTCTTTCTATCATAAACCGACTTTTTTTTCATCTGCAAAGATACTAACTTTTTTTAATTGTAATAAAAAAAAGTTATAACTATTTTTTATTATACTATAAAATTGTTATGATTTACCTGTGTGGCGGGGAGGGCTGGCACTGCATTTTTTGGGGGGTGCGAATCTTTTGCTTTTCGGGCAAAACCGTATATACGTTTTCTCGGAGCTGTGTCGGTGCTGTGTAAAGGAAGTAGTATATACGTGTCGGGCGATGTATGGGTGCCGTGTTGGTGCTTTACGGTCGTTAGAGGGTGTGCAAAGGAGAGTGTGTTTAGCAGTCTAAAAAAACTGGAAAATCCTTGTATGTGCAAAAAAATATATATCTTTGCATTTTAAAAGCTTTATACAAAAAATCCAAACAATACTAAAAATGAAGAAATTAGTCTTGTCCTTATTCGCTTTGGCGACAATTTTGTTTAGCGGATGCTCCAAATGGGCCGGAGACCCTATCACGCAGACATTCAGCATTAAAGGCAATTATACCGAACTCAGAGTTGAAGACGCATTCGATGTCACCGTCAGCGACACTGTCGACCAGGTCGTCATTACCGCCGGCGATAATATTATGCCATACATCGTGGTCAAGGAGGAAGGCAAGACGCTGAATATCTATATCAAAGGCTGGCGAAGCAACCGCGGTGGCGATATGACGGTAATTCTGCCCTACAATGCATCGCTCACCGATGTCGACCTTTCGGGCGCTTCCAGTTTCAACAGCGAGTTTGGCCTCAAGGACACGAAGGTGGAAGTGGACCTGTCGGGAGCTTCCGATTGCATTTGCGACATCGAGGCCGACGAAATCTCTCTCGACCTTTCCGGCGCATCGGATTTCTGCGGAATGGTGGCAGCCAAAGAACTTGATATTGATATGAGTGGCTCGTCCGACGCCACTATTGAAGGCACGGTCGAAACCCTCGACCTGGACCTCTCCGGTTCGAGCACCCTCAAAAAGAAGATTGTCGACGACCGCTACGCTCTCGTTGTGGGCAATTGCGAGGGCTCGCTGTCGGGCTCGAGCGACGCCTATATCCACTGCGACGGCTTTATTTCGGTCGACCTCTCGGGTGCGAGCACCCTTTACTACACTGGTAGTGCCCGAACCACGGGATGCAGTACCTCAGGCAGCTCAAACATTGTCCACGATGTATTGAGATAGCATCTTCGCCCGCTCTGCAACCAACGGCTTGTCGAACAGGCAATTTCAGAACAGAACAAAAACAGCCAGCACCACCTGCGCCGCCAGCATCACTGGCACCCCGATGGTGAATTTCTTGTGGCGGGTCTTATGGCGGAACAGGTGCATAGCCAAGAGGGCTCCGGCGCTGCCGCCCAGGGCTGCGAGGAGCAGCAGCGTTGCTTCGGGCGTCCGGCGACGCGCATTCTTGACTCTTTTCCCGCGGCCTTTCTTTCTTTTCTTACGCGAACGCATTTTGCGCGGAGCGGCCTTGGGGTCGGGGTTCTGCGCTTTCCACTTGTCGTGGCCGTAGGCTACGAAAGTCAGCAAGTTGATGGTCAGCAGGTAGTGTATGAAAATCGCCACATTCATATATCGTCGTTTCTTTTGCAAAAGTACACTTTTTTTGGCACCTTGCGAAAAATGATTATTTTTGCAGACTGTCCGGCAACGGCGAAACCTTGCACACAGCAAAGATAATCAAACAAATAAAACACAACTTATAAACAAAATTAAAACAAAAAACTATGTTCTTTCACGTTTATGGCGCTAATGCGCTGCTGCAATGGGGAATGATGCTGGTCGTGCTGGCCGGCCTCATCCTCTGGAACGAATTTGCGGCTGGATCCAGAACCGCGCCAACACGCTGGCCATCTGGTGTATGTTCGCTCAGGTGTTCCCCTCTTCCAGGAGACCTTCCACGACGGCTTCCATAAGTTCAATTGGGTGGCCCTGCCCACCACCTATGCCGACGGCACGCTGAACGGCATCGTCGAGGGCGGCACGGCCAACGCCAACCCCACAGCTATGACCGTCATCAGCGCCCTGGCCCTGGTGACCAACATTATCGCATTCTGCTACATTATGTATGTCTCAAAGAAGCGTCACATCAACCCCTACAAGGAGGATGTGTTCGTCAACCAGAAATACTACAAAGACTCTATGGCTCGCGCCGACGTCGAATAAATCATCCTTTTCGGCAAAAGCCAAAAACAAGGGGCGTCCGATTTGGATGCCCCTTGTTTTGTCGAAATATGGCCTTATCGCCGCATTTCAGCGTTCAGGTCGCGAATAGCATCAGAGAGCTGAAGAAAAACAGGATTCGTTTCGCAAGATGTTGTTGTTGACGCTTTTGTGCAAAGTCAACAAAGGCTACCAATTGAACACCATCGGCAGGTTGCCAGCGAAGAGCTTGACGGCCATAGCCAAAAGGATGACACCGAAGAACTTGCGCAGCACATAGATGATGTCGGCACCCAGCCAGTGGGTTATCTTGTCGAGATAGCGCAGCACGAGAAAATCGATGACAATATTGGCGGCAAGGCCAATCATAATGTTAACCGTCGCATACTCGGCGTGCAGCGAGATGAAAGCAGTTATGGCCCCGGGTCCTGCAATGAGCGGAAAAGCAATGGGAACGATGCTGGCACCCGACGACGTGGGCTCGTTCTTGATGATGTCGCGACCCAGAATCATCTCGAAGGCCAGGATGAAGAGCACCACCGAGCCGGCGACGGCAAACGATGGCATATCGATGCCGAAAAGGTGCAGCAACGCGTCACCCAAAAAATAGAAACCGATGAAGAGAATCAAGGCGGCGAGGGTGGCCTGGAAAGGTTTGATTTTCGACCCCTTGTCGCGCATCGAAACAAAGATGGGTATGGAACCGGTGATGTCGATGATGGCGAACATCACAAGGAATGTACTGAAGATTTCAACAATGCTTATCATTCTGATTTTGAATTATTTTAAAGATATTTGTAGACAAAAACGACCAGCAGAACCTGTGCAATAAGTATGGCGGGAACGCCATAGCGGAACTTATTATGCTGTGTCTTGTGGCGGAAGAGGTGCATCGCAAGGAGTGCCGCAGGGCTGCCGCCGAGGACGGCAAGCAGCAGCAGCGACGCCTCACGCACACGCCAGTGCTTGTGGCGAGCCTTGTACTTGTCTATGCCATAGGTGACGAAAGTCAGCAGGTTGATGGTCAGCAGGTAATATATGATAATCGCCACATTCATTTTTCCTCATTTTGCGTTGCAAAAGTACACTTTTTTTGCCACTTGGCGAAAAATGATTACTATTGCAGGCAGAACAGAATCGATTACAACAGGCCGATTGCATAGACAATCAGCGGAGTAGGATAAACTAAAAAAACAATTTTAAAACTAAAAAACTATGTTCTTTCACGTTTATGGCGCTAATGCGCTGCTGCAATGGAGTATGATGCTGGCTTGCAGCAACACCTTCGCTATGATATTAATTGGTTGTATTTGGCCCTCTTAGGTCGATAAGGTCAGCCAGCTGGCCTTTGGCGGCACGGATGAGGTCGGCAGGGGCGATGCAGAACTGCAAGCCCCGTTGTCCGGCGCTGCAATAGATTGTCTTGTAGCTCATTATGCTCTCGTGGAACCACGTTGGCAACGGCTTCTTCATCCCTATGGGCGAGCATCCGCCACGGATATAGCCCGTCAGCGGCAGCAGCTCCTTCACGTGAATCATCTCAACCTTCTTGTTGCCAGTCACTTTTGCCGCTTTCTTGAGGTCGACCTCCTCTGCGCCTGGAATGACGCACACAAAAAGGCCTGTCTTGTCGCCACGCAACACTAACGTCTTGAACAACCGCTCGATAGGTTGCCCAAGTTGCTCTGCGATATGTGCGGCACCCAGGTCGCTCTCGTCCACCTCGTAGGGGATGAGCTCATAGCTCACCTTCAGCTGGTCGAGCAGCCGCGCCGCGTTGGTCTTCTTCGTACTCTTGTCTGCCAAAATTGTCCTCCTTTCTTATAGGTTATGGATAGTTATGTCTCGAAAAACTGTTGTCCGCGCCTCGGGCGGTTGCTTCCGCCACGTCAACGGGATTCGTCGCCGGCATATCGTCAAAGTCTTCATCTACAATACTTTCGTCCGTCTCGGGCTCTGGCCATTCGTCGACCGACAATATGCCGCAGCCTATATATTGGCTCATCGATGTGCGGCCTTTGCTGTCGCGCACAAAGCCCCACAGATGCACCTCCTTGCCTGCCCATTCGCGGTGGAGGCTCATAACCAGTTGGTTGTGCCTGCGCGCCACGGGTGCCGAGAGGTCGAAGCCGCCCATCTCGGGACAGTAGGCGGCCAGATACACATTGTCGTCCGAACTGACCCTGCGATGCAGCGGATTCTTCTCAAAATCAATGCTTATCGTCACCTCGTCGAGCAGCCTTGGCGCATAGAACGCCACAGGTGCCACCGGCCCTTCGCTGAGGACGAGGTTCTCGCAATCCACCTGCAAATGGCCGTCGACAAGCGAGAAACAACGCTTGTTGATGCGCATAAAGTAGTTGTATTCAGTCACGTGCGCATCGAAGCTCGGCATCATCAGCCCCAATCGCAGCACGCGCTGCGCACGGCTTGCAAAACGTATCGTCTGCCTGAACAGTTCGCGCTGCTGCAGCTGCATCTCGCTTCGTGCGTCGCGATAATGCGTCGGCATCGAGCGCACGCAGGCCTTGCCGCGCCACATATAGCCGATGACGTTGCCCATCCTGCCGCTGAAACCGCCTGAAAACAAATCATTTGACTTTGCCATAATACTCTCTTTTAGGTCTTTCAACTATATTTTCTTACTACCATAACGCTACCAAAGTTATATTATTGTTTACTGAATTAAAATTTAGTAAAACTTTAATAAGAGTTTGAGTAGAATTTGATAAGAATATGATACGTGGAAATCACAGAGTTATGACGGCCGGAAAACGGCGGAAAAAAGATGTTTTTTGATTCAGATTCACAGTACGACACACCCCGGCCTTTGTTTTTGTTTATCGGATGGTGCGACATCCCTCGGCCTTTGTTTTGTTCACCGCTTCGCTATCGGAACGGATGGTGCGACACACCCCGGCCTTCGGCCACCCCTCTCCGAGAGGGGATGGGCTGACGCATCGCTTTGATTATCACCATTCACCCACAATTGTCAGTGTGCCGCTGCCGCGCCATCCCCTCTCGGAGAGGGGTGGCCGAAGGCCGGGGTGTGTCGCATTGTCGCACCCAAACTCTGGAGCATAAGCAGACCGTGCGCTCTTGTCCGTCGCCTCTTCAGGGCTTGTCCTTCATCGTAAAATGAGTGGCGGACAGCCTCGGAGAGGCTGAATTTCAATAACCCCACACTAAGCCGTAGATGGCGCGACCGAAGGGAGCGGCCACAGGCGCAGTGTGGGGGCTAAAGATACGGCAAAGCATCAGCGTGTCGGAGACACGCAGCCGCCTCATTGTCTGTTATGTGGCGTCTCTCCGAGACGCTTTTTTCGCAGTGATGCGCAGCCCCCCACACTGCGCTCCGTTGTCGCTTAGTGTGGGGTTATTGAGATAATGCCTCTTCGAGGCATCGCAAATATCAATTAACACGAATTGCCATTAATTATCCATAAATTTTGGACATCCAGAGATGACCGCACTGAGATAATTTATGGATAATTAATGGTAATTCGTGTTTCAAAAAGGGTTTATAGGTTTGAGGGGCGGCGCGCAGCCTCTTCGAGGCATCGCAGGGCAATGAAAAAAGGACGCCGGGTTGGGCGTCCTACAAATACATCTTAGAATTGATTTAGCACGCCCTTATAACGCGATGGTGTGCGATTTATTTTACGGAATCTGCATTTTTATAAGTTTTTATGATTCGGGGCAATAAAAAGGGTGCGGCGGCGTTTACCTTATTTATTAATGTATATAATTGATGCGAGATAGAATCCGTTTTATAGCTGTTTTTCTGATTGTTGCGTTTGTTGCCGGCTGCGCCAAGCAGGGTATGCCCACCGGCGGCCCCAAGGACACAGAGCCGCCCAAGGTGCAGCGCTCGTTGCCCGACAGCCGCACGCTTAGATTTACTGACAATCAGTTCTATATAGAGTTCGACGAGTATGTGGTGCTGAAGGATGCCGACAACAATGTGCTGGTGTCGCCGCCCCTCAAGAACAAGCCTGAAGTCAAGACCAAAGGCCGTGGCGTGCAGGTGAAAATCAAGGACACGCTGGCGGAGAATACGACCTATCTGTTTCAGTTCAAGGATGCTATAGCCGACTTCAACGAGGGCAATCTGTTGCCAACGCTGGAATATGTCTTCTCGACGGGCAGTTATATCGACAGTATGACCGTGCGCGGGCGCGTCGTCGATGCGCTGACGTTCGAGCCGCGTGAGGAGGCTGTGAGTGTGTGGCTGATGTCGTTGGCTGAGGCAGAACGTTTTATGACGACATACGGCGACAGCGCCGCGCCTGCGCCCAAGTTGGCCTACGCCACGCGCTGCAACAAAGACGGGTCGTTCGTTTTCAACTATATGGCACCTGGCAAGTATAGGATTTTCGCTGTCGTCGACGAGAACAAGAACCGGCAGATAGAGCCCGGCGAGAGCGTGGCCTTTGCGATGGACGAAGTCGAGTCGAAGAATATGAAAGACAGTGTGATAGTGGATTCCGTTCTGCGCAGCGCCGCCGACACAGAGCCTGTCGAGCTGCTGATATTCACCCCTAATACCGACAAGCAGCGCGTCACGGGCGGCGATTTCACGGCATCGGGCAAGGTGCGATTGACGACGCTTCTGCCGATGGAGGCGCCTGTGGTTGATGCCGGCGGCGAGGATGTGATGTGGCGGCTCAATGCCAAGCGCGACACGCTGACGCTGTGGACTTTGCGCGAGAAGTGCGACTCGCTGCGGCTTGTGGTGAGCGACAGATCGGGCATTGCCGACACGCTGCAGCTGCGGTGGCGTCCCAAAAGGGGCAAAGGAACGGCAATGTCCCAGATGCAGCTTGGCGGTGGCTTTGAGATGAAGCTGAATAACAAGACGTTGCCATTTTACGACACGTTGTCATTGGTGTTCAACACACCTCTTGGCGGCGAGAGCGGCGCAAGGGATTCGTTGGTTCAGGTCAAGTGCTTGAAGGACAGCAGTGTGGCCTATTGCGCCGCGGTGGTGGACAGCAGTTTGATGAGTGCGCGGATAGTGTATGACTTCGGGCAGGGCGAGAAGTACGAAGTGAGGATTGCAAAAGATTGTTTCAAAGATATTTACGGCAGGGGCAACGATTCGTTGAGTGCCGCTGTCAGTGTGACAAAGGCGGAGGAATACGGCAATCTGGCCGTGGAGGTCAGGGACGGCACTCTGTCGATGCCGCCCGATTATATAACCATTGTTCAGTTGCTTGACGAGAAGGGAACGGTTGTGGATTCGAAGAATGCATTGCCAAACGTCCTCAAGACACCATTCCCGCACTTGAAACCAGGCAAATACCGTGTCCGTGCCATAGTGGACAAGAACCGCAACGGCAAGTGGGACACGGGCGATTTCGCTGCCGGCATTCAGCCCGAGCGCGTGGTTTATCTGCCTAAGACACTGGACATTCGTGCCAACTGGGATTTTGAAGAGAAATTAGAGTTGTCGAAATGAAGAAGTCGCTGCTAACGGGATTGTTCTGGGTTTTGCTGGCAAATCTGCTGGTCAAACCGTTCTGGCTGCTCGGCATCGAGGTCGGAGTGCAGAACGCCGTTGGCACCGAGATGTACGGCTTCTATATTGCCATCTTCAACCTCACTTACATCTTCAATATACTTCTCGACCTGGGCGTGACCAACTTCAACACGCGTAATATTGCGCAGTATCCCAAGCTTATCGGTAAGCATCTGTCGGGCATACTGAGTATCAAGCTGATGCTGTTAGCATTGTATGTCGTTGTGACGTTCAGCGTCGGGGCGTTGCTTGGCTATGGGGCGACGCAGTTCAAGCTGCTGGCGTGGCTGAGTTTCAATCAGTTCCTTAGTTCGATGATATTCTATCTGCGCAGCAATTTCGAAGGGCTGCTGCTGTTCAAGTGGGACAGTTTGCTCAGTGTGATGGACCGTATATTGATGATAGTCATCTGCGGTACAATGCTTTGGGCGCCGTTTGGCGGTGGCATTTCGATATTCAATTTTGTCTATGCGCAGACAGCGGCCTATATTGTCACCGCAGGGTTGGCGTTTTGGGTGCTGGCGCGCAAGACGGGCCTTCGCAAGTTGCACTGGAACAAGCCTTTCACGTATGCCATACTGAAGAAGAGCCTTCCGTTTGCGCTTCTGGTGCTGCTGATGGCCAGCTACAACAGGCTGGACCCCGTGCTGCTGCAGATGCTTTCGCCTGACGGTGCAGGCGACTATAATGCAGGTATTTATGCCGGTGCATTCCGTTTGCTCGACGCGTTGACGATGATAGCCTATTTGGTGTCGGTGCCGCTGCTGCCGATATTCTCGAAGATGACGAGGGCAGGGGAGGCGAGCCTTGAGCTGGACGACACGGTGCAGATGATGTTTTCGATGATGATGGTGTTTGCCGTAACTGCCTCGTGCGCCCTTGCAAGTATGGACGGCGAGCTGATGGCGCTGTTCTATGACGACAATGTGAGCGACTATGCGGGAGTGTTCCGCGTGGTGGTGTTCTGCATAATACCTATCTCGACGACATACGTCTTCGGCACGCTGCTGACGGCGGCCGGCCGGCTGAAGAGCCTTAATATCTTCGCTGCCACATCGTTGGCGGTCAATGCCTTGATCAACGTGCTGCTCATTCCACGCTGGGGAGCGGCAGGTAGTGCGTGGGCGGCGCTGACGGCGCAGAGCTTTATGGCTGTGGCGCAGGTGGTGGCAGCGGTAAGGATATTTAAATTAAAACCTTCGGCCGGCTACATACTAAAGTTGGTGCTATTTGCGTTATCAATAGTCGGATGCACGTTATGCACGCCGCATCTGGTGTGGTGGATAGCGCTTTCGGTGGTGGCGGTGGTAGCCGTGGGACTTGCTATGGCGCTGAAGCTTATAGACTTGAAGGAGATTGTCAAAATAATACAAACTGAAAAATAAATAGACACAATGAAAAAAGCATACGTTTTCCCCGGTCAGGGAGCCCAGTTCGTAGGAATGGGCAAAGACCTCTATGACGGTAACAAGCTGTGCCGCGATATGTTTGAGACGGCCAATGATATTATCGGCTTCCGCATCACCGACCTGATGTTTGCCGGCACCCCCGAGGACTTGAAGCAAACCAAGGTGACGCAACCTGCCATCTTCCTGCATTCCACTATTTTGGCCGCCTATATGGGCGACAAGTTCCAACCCGATATGGTTGGAGGCCACTCGCTGGGCGAGTTTTCGGCATTGGTTGCTGCCAAGGCTATGAGTTTTGAGGACGGTTTGCGTTTGGTCATTGCCCGTGCCAACGCTATGCAGAAGTGCTGCGAGGCCCATCCGTCGACGATGGCCGCCGTGCTGAAGCTCGACGACAAGACGGTGGAGGATATCTGCGCTTCGATAGAGGGTGAGGTAGTGGTTGCCGCCAATTACAACTGCCCGGGCCAGCTGGTCATCAGCGGTACCGTAGAGGGGGTGAACCTGGCTTGCGAGAAGGTGAAAGAGGCCAAGGGCCGCGCATTGCCGTTGGCAGTAGGCGGTGCTTTCCACTCGCCTCTGATGGAACCAGCCCGTGTGGAACTGAGCGCTGCCATCGAGAAGACGGCATTCCACCAGCCTATCTGCCCGTGCTATCAGAATGTGTGCGCCCTGCCCGTGAGCAACCCTGACGAGATCAAGGCCAACCTGAACAAGCAGCTGACAGCACCGGTTCGCTGGACGGCTACGGTACAGAATATGCTGAAAGACGGCGCCGAGGAGTTCATAGAGGTAGGTCCCGGTACCGCCCTGCAGGGAATGATAAAGAGAGTGGACGCCAATGCCAACGCCCATTCAGCTGAATAAATAGTTATAGGAAATGGAAGAAAGCTATAGAAAACTGACACGCAGCACCACCGACAAGAGAATTGCCGGTGTGTGCGGCGGTGTCGCCAAGTATCTGAATGTGGATCCTACGGTGATACGCATTCTGTTTCTTATTGCGTTGATTTGCGGCTCGCTGGGTTTCTGGATGTATCTGATTATATGGATTGCCGCACCCGAGGACAATAGAATCGAACCTTAAAGAATATATTTATGAATCTGTTAGGAATAATAGGCGGTCAGGAGATTCTGATTATCCTGGTGATTGTACTGGTGCTTTTTGGCGGCAGGAAGATTCCTGAGCTGATGAGAGGCTTGGGCAAGGGTGTGAAGGAGTACAAGAATGCCGTGAACGGTGTGGAAGACGAGGTGCGTCAAGCCACAGAGGAGAAACCCGAAGAGTCGAAAGACAGCAAGTAGCCAGGGGATATGAACTTCTGGGGGCACTTAGAGGTGCTGCGATGGGTGCTGATACGGTGCGCCATCGTGGTGCTTGGATTGGCGGTGGCTGTGTTTTGCTTCAAGGACTTTGTCTTTGAAGGAATCATCTTGGCTCCGTGCGATGCCGACTTTGTCACCTATCGTGCTATGTGCAGGTTGGGAGAGATGTTGGGGATGGCAGGATTGTGCCCTCAGATTGGTGAGATAGAGATGATTAACATCAATCTGTCGTCGCAGTTGATGACCCATCTGAGTGTCTCGATATATCTGGCTGCCGTCGTTGCGATGCCATATCTGATAACAGAGGCCTGGATGTTTGTGAAGCCGGCGTTGTACAGCAAGGAGCGCCGTGTGGCGAAGGTGGCTGTGGTGGCATTCTTCTTTCAGTTCTTTTTAGGCTTGGCGTTGGCCTATTATTTGATTTTCCCGTTGACTTATAATTTTCTGGGTAACTATCAGGTGAGCGAGCGTGTGGTGAATCAGATTTCGCTAAGCTCGTACATCAGCACCTTTGTGGGCTTGCTGCTGACAATGGGGTTGGTGTTCGAGATGCCGATAGTGGCTTATTTCTTTGCTCGGATAGGGGTGCTGAAATCGTCGCTTCTGTCCAAATACCGTAAGGTGGCGGTAGTTCTGACGCTGGTTCTGGCGGCATTCATCACGCCGTCGACCGATGTGTTCACGATGTGCCTGGTGGCGTTGCCGCTATATCTGCTGTATGAGTTCTCGCGTTGGGTGGTGAAGCGTGTGGAGAGAAAAGGCGCGGAGCGTTAGTCAGATACGTTTTGTTTCCTTTTTGCCTTGCCATTTGAAGTCGCGCCCGAGGTATTTCTCGCGGACGTCTGGGTCGTTGGCCATAGTTTCCGGGTCGCCTTGATGCAGGACGCTGCCCTCGTAGAGAAGGTAGGCGTAGTCGGTGATGCGCAGGGTTTCGTTGACGTTGTGGTCGGTGATGAGGATGCCGATGTTCTTCTCTTTAAGGTGCGCCACCATATCCTGGATGTCTTGAACAGCGATGGGGTCGACGCCGGCAAAAGGCTCGTCGAGCAGTAGGAAGTTGGGGTTGGTGGCGAGCGCTCGTGCTATCTCGGTGCGGCGTCGTTCGCCGCCGCTGAGTTGTATGCCCTTGCTGTTGCGGATTTTCTGCAGTTTGAACTCGTCGATGAGTTCGTTGAGCCTGTATTCGCGTTCGGCTTTTGTAAGGTTGGGTTGGAATTCAAGCACCGACATAATATTGTCGGCCACAGTCATTTGGCGGAAGACGGAGGCTTCCTGAGCGAGGTAACCCACGCCCATCTGCGCGCGTCGGTACATAGGCAATCCCGTGATGTCGGTGTCGTCGATGAAGACGTGCCCGGCGTTGGGCTTGATGATGCCGACAATCATATAGAAAGTGGTGGTTTTGCCTGCACCGTTGGGGCCGAGGAGTCCTACGATCTGTCCCTGCTTGACGTTGACAGAGACCCCTTTGACGACGGTGCGCTGGCGGTATTTCTTTTCTACTTGTTCGGTTCGGAGTTCCATAGCTGTTTATATTATGCCTTCGCGAAGTATGTCGTGAATGTGGAGTACGCTTATGTATTTGCCTTCATCGTCGACGACGATAAGCTGTGTTATAGAGTTGGCTCTCATTATGTTGAGAGCTTTGATTGCGTATTCGTTGGCGGGGATGGTCTTTGGGTTGGGCGACATAATGTCGTCGGCGGTGAGATTGTCGAGGTTTTTGTGTTTCTTCATCATCCGACGGAGGTCGCCGTCGCAGACGATGCCGAGGATTTTGTCGTTGTCCATCACGACGGTGCATCCGAGCATTTTAGATGTCATTTCGAGGACGGTGTCGCGCAGCGAGGCGTCGGGCCTGACGGCAGGGCGTTCGTTGCGCTGGCAGAGGTCGCTGACACGCATATAGAGTCGTTTGCCCAAGACGCCGCCCGGGTGGAAGCGGGCGAAGTCGCGTGCCGAGAAGTTGCGGCATTCCATCAGGGCCACAGCGATAGCGTCGCCCATAACCAGCTGAGCCGTAGTGGAAGAGGTCGGTGCAAGGTTGTTCGGGCAGGCCTCGTGGTCGACGGTGGCGTTGAGGACGATGTCGGCTTGTGAGGCGAGGAACGATTCGGTGTTGCCGACAATGGCGATAAGAGTGTTGCCAAAGTTCTTGATAAGAGGTGTAAGTACTTTGATTTCAGGGGTGTTGCCACTTTTGGAGATGCAAATCACCACATCGTCTTTCTGCACCATACCGAGGTCGCCGTGTATGGCGTCGGCGGCGTGCATAAAGATGGCCGGAGTGCCTGTTGAATTGAATGTAGAGACGATTTTTGTGGCGATGTTGGCGCTCTTGCCGATGCCGGTAATAATCACCCTGCCATTAGTCAAAAAAAGTGTTTCTACGGCCTTGACAAAAGCGTCATCGATGTTGCCAGCCAATTGGTCTATGGCTTTTTTTTCATCTTCAATGACCTGAATAGCAATATGTTTTATTTCGTCTGGAGTCTTCAATTTAAAAAATATTTTGTGGTTTTAAAAATAAAATGTAACTTTGTAAATCTATTTTGTATGGACAATAACGCCATATTTGCAAGAAAAGTATTTGATGACAAACATAGATTTGCGACAAAAACTAAAAGACATATTCGGCTTTGACAGTTTCAAAGGCGACCAGGAGAAGATAATAGAGAGTCTTCTTGCTGGAAATGACACCTTTGTCATTATGCCTACCGGAGGCGGCAAGTCGCTGTGCTATCAATTGCCCGCAATGATATTGCAGGGTACAACAATAGTGGTGTCGCCGCTGATAGCGCTGATGAAGAATCAGGTTGATGCTGTCCGCTATACATCTGGCCACGATGCCGTGGCGCATTTCCTAAACTCATCGCTCAGCAAACAGCAAATCACAGAAGTAAAAGAAGACCTGCTACAAGGAGGCACGAAGTTGCTGTACGTGGCCCCCGAGACACTTTCGAAAGAGGAGACAATAGAATTTCTGAAGCAGCTGAAGATTAGCTTTTTTGCCATAGACGAGGCGCATTGCATATCGGAGTGGGGACACGATTTCCGTCCCGAATACCGTCGCCTGCGCAGCGCTATAAACCAGATAAATCCCAAGGTGCCTTTGTTGACGCTGACGGCGTCGGCGACCCCCAAGGTGCAACAAGATATCATCAAGAACCTGCAGATGGAGAATGCCAAGCTGTTCGTTTCCAGCTTCAACCGCCCCAATCTATACTATGAGGTGCGTCCGAAGCCGGCAGAGACGCTGGTGCTTCACAAGGAGATTATCAAGTTCATCAAGGAGAATTCGGGTAAGAGTGGAATTATATATTGCTTGACGCGCAAGCGTGTGGAAGATTTGGCGGAGTTGCTGGTTATCAACGGCATCAAGGCGTTGCCCTATCACGCCGGTTTGGATGCCAAGACACGTGCTGAGAATCAGGACAAGTTCTTGATGGAAGAGGTGGATGTGATAGTGGCCACGATAGCCTTCGGAATGGGAATAGACAAGCCCGACGTGCGATTCGTGATACACTACGATATACCCAAAAGTCTTGAGGGTTACTACCAGGAGACGGGCCGTGCGGGTAGAGACGGCGGCGAAGGCAAATGCATAGCGTTCTATTCGGAACACGACATAGAAAGGCTGTACAAGTTCTTCACCGACAAGAATATAACAGAGCAGGAGATGGCGCGCCAGTTGGTGCAGGAGATAGTGTCGTACGCCGAGAGTTCGATGTGCAGGCGAATGAACATTCTGCGCTACTTTGGCGAGGAATACGACCAGCCAAACTGCGGCAACTGCGACAACTGTCTGCATCCCAAACCGCGTGTGGAGACGAAGGAGGAGATGGTGTATGTGCTGGAAACCATCATCGCTATGAAGCAAGCCTTCAAGGCGCAGGAGATAGTGGATGTGATAATGGGTCGTTCAAACGCCCATACGCGGATATACAAGCACAACCAACTGGAGCAATTCGGCAAGGGAACCGACAAAGACGAGCTTTACTGGAAGGCCGTGATCCGGCAGGCAGTCATAGAGAAGCTGCTGGTCAAGGAGATAGAGCTGTTCGGAGTGCTCAAGGTGACCCCGCAGGGCTATAAGTACCTCAAGAGCCCTTATACGCTGATGATACCTTGCGACCACGACTATACCAACACAGGCAGCGACGATGACGAAGAACTAAGCGTTGGAGGCGGAGGCTCGGCGGCAGGAGACGAGACGCTCTATGTGCAGCTGAAGGGCTTGCTGCGGTCGATTGCCCAGAAGGAAAATCTGGCGCCATACGTCATCTTCGAGGACCGTTCGCTGAAGGATATGACGATACAGTATCCTTGCACCATCGAAGAACTGAGCCGCTGTACCGGTGTCGGCGTGGCCAAAGCGCAGAAGAACGGTCAGCCGTTCGTTGACCTTATCAAGAGGTATGTGGAAGAGAACGAGATAGAAAGGCCACAGGATATTGTGGTGCGTTCGGCAGTCAACAAGTCGGGTTTGAAGGTGTACATAATCAAGTCGATAGATCGCCAGATGCCCCTCGAGGACATAGCTCGCGGCAAAGGCATATCGATGAGCGACCTGATAACGGAGATGGAGCATATACTCTCGTCGGGCACGAAGTTGAACATCGACTATTATATAGATGCCAATATAGAGCAGGAGCATCAGGACGTGCTGATGGATTACTGGCACGATGCCGAGAGCGACTCGCTGCAGGATGCATACGACGAATTCGAGGACGACCCCGACTATACTGAGGAAGAGATAAGGCTGATGAGGATAAAGTTTATTGTTACGGAAGGTTTTTAGCCGCATAAAAATATGCAATTAGTAAGAGGGAACTAAGAGGAAAGTAAGAGATAAGCATAATGCGGATTATAGAAATCAAAGCAAGAATTCAACAAAATTCATCATATTATTTATCATTTAAAACACTAAACAATGCGCGTACTTATTGCAAAAAACTACGATGAGATGTCGGTGGCAGCAGCAAACTATGTTGCCAAGAGAATCAATGATTTCAAGCCCACAGCCGAGCATCCTTTTGTGCTTGGATGTCCGACCGGCAGTTCACCACTGGGTTTGTATCAGCATCTTGCCAAACTGAACAAGAAAGGTCTTGTCAGTTTCCAGAATGTGGTGACGTTCAATATGGACGAATATGTGGGATTGCCCGTAGAGCATCCTGAAAGCTACCACAGCTTTATGTGGACAAACTTCTTCAATCACATCGACATCAAGAAAGAGAATGTCCACATTCTTGACGGCAATGCGCCCGACTTGATGGCCGAGTGTGCCCACTATGAGGAGATGATTGCCGAGGCCGGTGGCATAGACCTGTTTATGGGCGGTGTGGGCCCTGACGGTCATATAGCCTTCAACGAGCCCGGCAGCAGCTTGGCCAGCCGTACACGAATCAAGACGTTGACTACCGACACAATCCAAGCCAACTGCCGTTTCTTCGACAATGACGTCACCAAGGTGCCGAAACAGGCGTTGACGGTTGGTGTGGGTACGGTTATGGATGCCCGCGAGGTGCTGATACTCTGCAACGGTCCCAAGAAGGCACGTGCCCTGCACCATATGATTGAGAACGGCGTGAACCATATGTGGACGTCGAGTATGCTGCAGATGCACCCTCACGGCACGGTGTTCTGCGACGAAGAGGCGACCGTGGAGCTCAAGATGAGCACCTACGAGTATTTCAAGGACAAGCAGCGTATTGAGAAGACCTTTGAACGTTTCATCAGCTATTACACTATCTGAAACTGCTTGAAATATGAAGTATAGAAGTCTAACTGCAGAAGAAGTGGCCCTGCTCAACGGTCAGGGTAACCGCGCCGAGGATTGGAGCAAAGTTCAGGTCAAGGACGGATTCGATGCGGCGTGTGTCTATGGCACTTGCTTTTGCGGACAGGTATATATGGGTGCCTTCACAAAAGGCACCCTCCGTGATGGCGACTTGATTCTGCCCGAAGGAATCAGCTGCTCGATGTTGCGCGACTGCTGCATCGGCGACCATTGTGCCATCCATAATGTCAAGATGCTTTCGGGATACACGATTGGCGACAACACGCTGCTTTTCAATATCGACGAGATAACCGCCAGCACCGCTGCCGATGCAGACTTTGCCTGGCTTGAGCCGATGAATGAAAATGGCGGCAGACGCATACTTCCGTTCAACGGAATGACGATAGGCGATGCCTATATGTGGGCCCGTTTCAGGGGTCAGGAGCGTCTGATGGCCAAGCTTGAGGAGCTGACCCGTAAAGAGCTGTCCACCATTAAAGGCGGATACGGCAAGGTCGGCGACCATTGTGTAATAAAGAATACAAAACGCATACATAACGTAGCTGTCAACAGTAGTGCCGAAGACCGAAGCCGCATAGAGGAATGCATTATGCTGGGCGACGGCGTTGTCGGATATGGCTGCAAGTTGGAATATGGTGTTATTGCTGAGCGATTCCTGCTTGGCGAGCACGTCAAGCTGGAATATGGCTTGAGGCTGAACGATACCGTGGTGGGCGACAATTCCACGCTTGCCCGCTGCGAGGTTGGTTGCAATATCATTTTCCCTGCCCACGAGCAGCACCACAACAATTCGTTCCTCATAGCCGCCCTGATTATGGGACAGAGCAACGTTGCCGCAGGCGGCACTCTGGGAAGCAATCACAACAGCCGCACCGCCGACAACGAGATAAGCGCCGGCCGTGGTTTCTGGCCGGGCCTTTGCGTCAGCCTCAAACACAGCAGCCGCTTTGCGTCGTACTGCCTTCTGGCCAAGGGCGACTATCCCAGCGAGTTGAACATAACGCTGCCGTTCGCATTGGTCAACAACAACACTTCAAAGAACCGTCTTGAAGTGATGCCCGCCTACTGGTGGATGTACAATATGTACGCTATGGATCGCAACAGCCGCAAATTCGCGGCTCGCGACAAACGTCTCTATAAGGCTCAGCACGTTGAGTTTGACAACCTTGCACCCGATACGGCTGAGGAAATCATAATCGGCCGCGACCTGCTGCACATCTGGGCAGAGGAGGCCAATCGTGAGGGCAAGAGCGAAATCGAAGCCCACGGTATGGAGAAAGGCAAGCGCAAAACGGTCATTCTCAAGGCCGGAGACGGCTACAAGGCCTACTACGATATGCTGGTATACTATGCTATGAAGACCCTTGAGCCGGTGTTTGGCGAGCAGATGCCCGACGGCACCTTGGGCGAAGGTGAACGCACAACCAGATGGGTGAATATAGGTGGTCAGCTGATAGCCGAAAAGGATGTAAAACAGCTGATTGACGATATCGAGACGGGCGTTCTCGACAGTTGGGATTCCATCCACAAGCGGTTTGATATGCTGTGGGATGCCTACCCTGCCGAGAAACAGCGTCACGCCTACCAAGTGCTGTGCCATCTGTCGCAGAAACAGAAACTCGATGCTGATGAATGGGCTATGTATAAGGCCAACTATCAACGCATACAGCAATTCGTTGCCGACCAGAAACTGCTTTCGCGTAAGAAGGACGACAGCAACGAGTTCCGCCACGCTACATATTGGAACGATGCCGAAATGAATGCCGTACTCGGATAACTATAAAATGTTAAAATAAACTGATAATGAACAGAAAAGGAATTATAACTTTAGGATGTGCCGTTGTATTGGCCGGTGCCGTCCTGCTGCTCAGCTGTACAAGCAGCGATGGCGTCCTGACCAAGAAGAAAGGTGTCTATACCGTTGATACAACGACACTTTCGCAGGATGTGAAAGGCTTTAACGGCCCAACGCCGGTGATGATAACCATCGAGAAGGACAAGATTGTAAAGGTCGAGGCTCTCGAAAACAGCGAGACACCAGGCTTTTTCAAGCGTATGACCGATGGTGGAATGCTGGAGCGCTGGGATGGAATGACTGTCGACGAGGCATTGTCGGCCAAGGTCGATGTCGTGGCCGGTGCCACTTACTCGTCGAATGCCGTTGCTGAAAATGTGCGACTGGGCCTGACCTATTACAAGGGGCACAAGTAAAAGGACAAAGAGTGTTCTATGTCGTTGATATAGACGACTCTACTTCTGCACTTGTCAACCTGCTAAAGTGAGGTTCCTATAGTTATTGCATAGCTGGCATCTGTCAGCTATGCAATTTTATTTTCGACAAGCTGATATTGTGAAGGCTGCAGATGCAATAATTATTTGCAGTTTACGTTAAATAATCATAACTAATTGACAAAAACGAAGACAGGAGCCACGTGGTTTCTGCTTGAAATCGAGAAACAAACATACAGAACAATACATTTCTTTCTATGGCAAAAGTGGCATTGATTACCGGTATTACCGGCCAGGACGGAAGCTTTTTGGCTGAGTTTCTGATAGAAAAAGGATACGAAGTGCACGGCATACTGCGTCGCAGCTCGTCGTTCAACACAGGGCGCATCGAGCATCTGTATCTGGACGAGTGGGTGCGTGATATGAAGAAGAAACGCCTTGTCGACCTCCACTGGGGTGATATGACCGACAGCTCGTCGCTCATCAGGATTATCAGCGAGATTCGCCCCGACGAGATATACAACCTTGCGGCCCAGAGCCACGTCAAGGTCAGTTTCGATGTGCCTGAGTTTACGGCCGATGCCGATGCAATGGGAGTGCTGCGGTTGCTCGAGGCAGTGCGTATAGCGGGCCTTGCCGACAAGTGCCGCATCTATCAGGCATCGACAAGCGAGCTTTACGGCCTCGTCCAAGAGGTGCCGCAGAAAGAGACCACGCCGTTCTATCCACGCAGTCCTTATGGTGTGGCCAAGTTGTACGGCTTCTGGATAATGAAGAACTACCGTGAGAGCTACGGGATGTACTGCTGCAACGGCATACTATTCAACCACGAGAGCGAGCGCCGCGGTGAGAACTTCGTCACACGCAAGATTACCCTCGCCGTTGCCCGCATTGCCCAAGGGTTCCAAGACAAGCTATATTTAGGCAACCTCAACTCACTCCGCGACTGGGGCTATGCCAAAGACTATGTTGAGTGTATGTGGCTCATCCTGCAGCAGGAAAAGCCCGAGGACTTTGTGATTGCCACAGGCCAGTATCACACGGTGCGCGAGTTCTGCACGTTGGCTTTCAGAGAGGTCGGTATCGAGCTGCGCTGGGAAGGCGAAGGCGTTGAAGAGAAAGGCATCGATGTGGCTACCGGCAAGGTGCTCGTCGAGGTCGACCCCAAGTATTTTCGTCCTGCCGAGGTTGACCAGTTGCTTGGCGACCCCACAAAGGCCCGCGAACGCCTTGGATGGAACCCGCAGAAGACCAGCTTCGAAGAGCTGGTAAGGATTATGGTTCAGCACGATATGAAGAAAGTGAGAAAACTTTACCTCAGAGAACGCTTGGATGATTAAGTTTATTGAACACGGATATAACGGATAAAACGGATATGTTGCTATATAGTGAATTGAGCTACGCTATTAATGGTGCAGCATTCAATGTTTACAATAAACTTGGACACGGTTTCCTTGAGACTGTCTATCAGGAAGCATTGGAAATTGAATTTCAAAGACGCAATATCCCGTACGAGCGAGAGAAAGAATTGAAAATAGTTTATGACGGTGTAGAACTAAAACAAACTTACAAAGCAGATTTTGTGTGCTATGGGAAGGTAATAGTAGAATTGAAGGCTGTAAGTGAACTTAATGATGCTCATAGGTCTCAAGTTTATAATTATTTACACGCCACTGGATATAAGTTAGGTTTACTCTACAATTTTGGATGCTATGATGAATTGGAAAAGGAACGAATAATTGTATATGAGAACCCTGAATGTGATGACCACGGATTTGACAGATAAAACAGATAAATCCGTTCAATCCGAATAATCCGTGTTCAAAAAAATAATCCGACCACGGATTTGACAGATAAAACAGATAAATCCGTTCAATCCGAATAATCCGTGTTCAAAAAAATAATCCGACCACGGATTTGACAGATAAAACAGATAAATCTGTTCAATCCGAATAATTCGTGTTCAAATAAAATAATTTGACCACGGATTTGACAGATAAAACGGATAAATCTGTTCAATCCGAATAATCCGTGTTCAAAAATAATAAAATATGAAATCAGATTCTAAAATTTACGTTGCGGGGCATCGCGGGATGGTTGGAAGCGCTATTGTGCGCGAGCTGCAGCGGCAAGGATATACGAACATCGTCACAAGGACCCACCAGGAGCTCGATTTGACAAGGCAGGAGCAGGTAGAGCGGTTCTTTGCTGAAGAGCGGCCCGAATACGTGTTCTTGGCGGCGGCGAAGGTGGGCGGCATAGTGGCCAACCAGTCGGCTCTGGCGGATTTTATGTACGAGAATATGATTCTCGAGATGAATGTGATCCACGCGGCTTGGAAGAACGGCTGCAAGAAGTTGGAATTCCTTGGATCGTCGTGCATCTATCCGCGTTTGGCGCCACAGCCAATGCCCGAAAGCTGCCTGCTCACGGGCTCGCTCGAGAAGACCAACGAGGCCTATGCGCTGGCCAAAATCAGCGGCCTTAAGTATTGCGAATTCCTAAATAGGCAGTACGGCACCGACTATATCAGCGTGATGCCCACAAACCTTTATGGACCCAACGACAACTACCATCCCGAACACAGCCACGTGCTGCCAGCGCTTATAAGACGTTTTCACGAGGCCAAAATAAGTGGAGCAGAGAGCGTTACCTGCTGGGGTGACGGCTCGCCGTTGAGGGAGTTCCTCTACGTGGACGACCTTGCAAACCTGTGCGTGTTCCTGATGAACAACTACAGCGGCGACGAGACGGTGAATGCCGGCACGGGCAAAGAGCTCACCATCAAAGCCCTTACAGAGCTTGTGGCCAAGGTCGTAGGCTACAATGGACGCATCGAATGGGACGTTACGCGGCCCAACGGCACTCCGCGCAAACTGCTGGATGTGAGCAAGGCCACGGCTCTGGGGTGGACCTACAAGACCGAGCTGGAGGACGGAATCAGGCTTGCATATCAGGATTTTCTGGAGAACCCGATGCGCGCGGAAAGATAATGCCGCAAAGATTCTGAAGTCAAGCGAGACAAAATCAAGACTGTGAAAACAGCCTTTTTCTATTCCCTTTTTTGCAAAAATATGTCACAAAAAACCTCGAGTGAGCATTGCGGGACTTTTTGTTTGACAATTCGATATAATAAATAATGTGAAGCGAAATTATTTGTTTGTCAGTGAGATAGTGTTCAATGAGTGCGCTTTGCGGAACAAAAAGCAAAAAAAATTTGGTCAGATTACAAAAAGTTAGTACTTTTGCAGCCGATTTCAATGAGTAACGAAACATCATTCCGCACACCGGAACGAGTAGATTCAACATTGACCACGGAGAGGTGGGTGAGTGGCTGAAACCAACAGTTTGCTAAACTGTCGTACTCGATTAGGGTACCGGGGGTTCGAATCCCCCCTTCTCCGCAAAACGCCTCGAAAAAGAGGCGTTTTTTTAATGGCAACCCCACGGGATGTAGCGTAGTCCGGTTATCGCGCCTGCTTTGGGAGCAGGAGACCCCCAGTTCGAATCTGGGCATCCCGACAGGATAATTTTGAAGGGTGAATTATGAAATACGTAATGTAGCAGGACTATATTCGAAAATCAAAAATTCACAATTCAAAATTACAGATGGCCCCGTAGCTCAGCTGGATAGAGCAACTGCCTTCTAAGCAGTAGGTCCTGCGTTCGAATCGCAGCAGGGTCACAAGTATAGAGCCTCCCGAAAGGAGGCTTTTTTTTTGTGCTGTTTTGTCTCTCTTTTGCCCATCCTTGGCAGGCTACTGCAAGGTACCAACTCCGTCCGTTGTACAATATATGTACAATACTTGTACAATATATGTACAATTGGTAAACGTACAAATATTGTACAAGTATTGTACATATATTGTACAACGGACGGAGTTGGTACCTCAATGGGTTGATAATGAGTGCGGTGTGAGTCGGTGCCAATTCGGAGAGGCTTTGCTTATAAGTTATTGCTAAACAGAGAGTTGGCCGTCGTTTAACTTTATTTAACATTTTTTAACACTGTTTTTACAACTTTTTTGGCCTGTAGAGCGACTTATAGGGCAAAATTCAAATTTCTTGATTGGCTATGAAAAAATTTACAATTGTCTTATCTCTTTTTATCGTGTTGGGGTTGAAAGCCCAGAATGTGGCCCAGGTGCCTTATCATTGTGACTTTGAGGATTCTGCTTCGATTGTGGGGTGGGTGTTCGCCAATGGCACCCAGCAGTCGCAGTGGTGGATAGGCCCGGCGGTGGGCGATATGCCGAGTGGCGTGAATTGTCTCTATATCAGTGCCGACAGTGGTGCGACGCACGGCTTCGGCAACCCTGAGTCGTATGTCTTCGCGTCGCGCACGCTGCATATCGACAGCGGAGAGTATATGATAAGCTATGACTGGCGTGCCAAACTGCCTCCTACGACGCCTACGTGGGCTTTCCGCAACTGCCTGCGTGCGGCGTTAGTGCCGGGTGTGGCAAGCTTCACGGCCGGTGACAACGGAGGTTGGACGGCAGCTTCGGTTCCGAGCGGCTATATCAGTGTGGACAGCACAGGCGGTTTTTGCGGCACCTACGACTGGAGTTTTTACCGTCAGAGGGTGCGTGTGGATTCGTCGGGCACCTATACGCTGGCGTTTCTGTTCAATTACACCAGATATAATAATTATACAACTACGGTTCCGCCGGCCATCGACAACATAAGCATAGAGCCTGTCACCTGTCCTATGGTCGATTCGTTGACGGTGACGGCACAGCAGGCCGGCATCTTGCTGTCGTGGGACCAGACCTCGGCTTCGCGCTGGATTGTGGATTGGAACGGAAACACGATGACGGTGGACCATCCTTATATAGTCGTGGACGAGATAGGGATGGGCAGGACCGATACAGCCTATGTCACTCCAATTTGCGGGACCGATACGGGCTTCTACGAGCAGTTTGCAGTGACCCAACCGTGCGACAGCCTGTGGCGCTTGCCTTATTTCCAGCACTTCGACGACTTGGATGTGGACCTGAACTATGAATACGATTTTATGCCTTACTGTTGGAACCGCTTGGTAGTGAACGACAACCCCGACCCGTACACACTCTTCGTGTCTCCGTCGTTGTTTAACGCTTTCGGCGTGAGCGGCACGCCTGGCCTGTATTGGGTATTGGGAGGCGGCACCGAAGTGCAATATGCCGTTATGCCGCCATTAGCCGAAAGGTTGGGACCTATGGACAGCATTGTTGTCTCGTTCGAGGCAAAACGGATCAACGGCTCGGTGCGGTGCACGGTGGGCGTTATGAGCGACCCGTACGACAGCACCACGTTCGTGCCGGTGTCAACCGTATACATACAGAACAACAATTTTTCGGAGCATTCAATTCCGCTTACAGGCTATACGGGTACAGGGCGCTATGTAGCTATGCGTGTCACGGCGAACGGATCGTCGATCGGTTTTCAGGCATACTCAATGATAATGGACAACATTGGCCTGTCGAAGGTTTCGGATTGCCGGCCTCCCGTGTCGGTGGTCAAGCACCCTTACCCCGACCACATAGACTTGAGCTGGACGGCGGGCAACGGCGAGAACCGCTGGATAGTCTACTGCAACGGCGTTGGCAGCGGATATGTGCTTAACAACCAATATACAATCAGCAATTTGCAGCCAGGGACGGAATATTCGATAGATATCGTGTCCAACTGCGATAACGATGAGAACAGCCTGCCGCGCCATTTTCTGTTGAGTACCAAGTGCGAGCCTTTTGGCCTGCCGTACAGCTATGGCTTCGACAGTGAGGAGTTCAATGATTGCTGGTATATGAGTAACGACTGGCCGCGTCAGGTCAACGGGATGCTGGAGTTCTGGCCTTTACCTAATAACTACAGCTATGCCGTGCTGCCTGTATATCCTGCAAGTGTCGACTCACTCGAGCTTTCGTTCTCCCTGCAACAGGATACTATACAGGTGGGGGTTGTCGACGATCCATACAATATAGGCAGTTTTGTACCGATAAGGACAGTGGCGAAGTCGCGCAACGGCGAGTGGGAGCGGTTCTATTGCTATTTCCCGAATTACACTGGCACGGGTCGCTATCTGGCTTTTCGTTCGCCCAATACGCTGTATACAGGTAATATCAACGATGCCTACATCACCGACGTTGAGGTCTGTGTGGCTCCGTCGTGCCCTACGCCCGACACCTATCGCCTGATGGCTCGCAGCCACAATTCGGCCTCGTTCAGTTGGTATGGGCAAGGGGCTTCGTTGTTCCGTGTTGACTGCACTCCTGCAGGTGGCGGCGTGCCGGTTACAGTTTATACCCAGACCTCAACCGCATCCTTGACGGGCCTCGAGCCGGGCACGGACTATGATGTGAGCATCCGCATTGTGTGCGGTGCCGGCGACACGAGCATAGCCTTGACGGGCAGTTTCCGCACCTATGCCACCCCTGCCACGGTGCCGTACATCTGCGGCTTCGACAGCGCCAGTGCCGCAGGATGGACGCTTGTCAACCATACCCGCACAAACCGTTGGTATATTGGCTCGGCGGTATACAACGACAGCACAGACCACCGAAGCCTGTATATCACCAATGACAGTGGCCAAAGCAATGCCTATTCCGTAGTCTCGGGTTCGACAGTGCTGGCGGTGCGCAACTTCACGCTGCAAGCCGGCTACTACAACTTCAGCTACGACTGGCGCTCGGTTGGTGACTACAACGACTATCTGTGTGTGGCTCTTTTCCCCGACAGCGTGCCGCTCAACGATGCGAGCGATTTCAGCCTTATCTGGTACATCAACCATACGCCGGCCAACGCCATAGCCTTGGATGATTATAATGAGTATATTTTGAACAGGGACGGCAGCTGGCACACACGCACAGGGCAAGTCATTGTGCCGTCGTCGGGCGGATGGAACATCGTCTTTCAGTGGCGTAACAACAACTACGGCGGTTACAATCCGCCAGCGGCAATCGACAATATCTATCTTGACATAAACAGCTGTCCGCCGGTCAGCGACTTGGTTTACAGCGATGTCACTCACAACTCAGTGACTCTTGACTGGACGGAGAATGGCGAGGCCTCGTCGTGGCGTGTGGAGTATGGGCCGCACGGCTTTACGCCCGGCACCGGCAGCTTCCACACCTATTTCACTCATCCGTGCACGCTGTCAAACCTTTCATCTTCGACAACCTACGATATATATATTCAGCCTGTATGCGCTGATAACCAATTTGTTCTTTATGAGGGTCCGGTGACTGTCTATACCGATGTGTGCGAACAGCCAGACATTAGCCTCTTTGCGGATAGCTCCTACAGTGATGCGCTGAGCACGGCACCTGTGGTTACGTATGCTCCGTACAGCGTAAGCATAATGCTGCTTGACAGCGCAACACTGGGAGGCCCGCGCGACTATGAGGGGCTGCGGTTCTTCTATGCCTCGGACGTGCCGCTGACGGCAAAGGACGATATAGACATCTATATGCAGCCAACGCTGACAGAACACTTTGCCTACGACACGGAACCGCTGTTCGACAGTGCTTCGGCACGGCTTGTCTACTCGGGGCCGTTCAACTTCAGCTACGGCTGGAACGCTGTGACTTTCGACAGCATTTATCCCTACTTGGGCACCGGCAATATAATGATGTTTATTGTCGACAATTCGGGCAGCACTCAGCAACTGGCTTCATTCCGTGGCTATAACATCAACACCAGACGAGGCTTGTACTATTTCGGCTTTGATCAACCTCTTTCGCCCGCGTCGCTAACCGCCTACGAGTGCTACGGATTATACTCAATGCCTTTCCTTGAGCTCTACAGCTGTACGCCTTATTGCGCACCTGTGGCGGGGTTGGCCGTCGACACGGCAGGCTACAACTTTGCCACGGTGTCGTGGAGCGGCGATGCAGAATCATACGAGGTGACGCTGCGCTCGCTGGACAACGACGGGGAGCCTGATGTTACGACAACGGTTGTGGGTGGAAGCCATACATTCACAGGGCTTGCTCCTACCAGCCATTATAGATGTAGCGTGCGTGCGGTGTGCAGCAGCGCCGAGGGACGCTACTCGCAGCCTATGGCGGTGGATGTTTATTCCGACACGTTGCTGTGTACGGTGCCGAGTGGACTGACGGTCAGTGAAGTAGACTATAACTCGGCTGTATTGGACTGGCAGCCTGAAACCGAAGAGGGACAGTGGATGCTGCACCTGTGGAACACGGCCAAAGATACCAATATGCTTGTTGAAGAGCATCACATACTTTTGGATGGGCTTGCACAGGGTATCAGCTATAATGCTGCGGTGCGTGCCTATTGTGGCGGTGGCGTTTATGAGTCGGGCGAGAGCGATACGGTTCAGTTTACCACGCTTGTCTGTCCGCCGGTTGAAGACCTGCAGGTGGGCAGTATAACGCATACTTCGGCGGTGGCTACTTGGCAAAGCTCGTCGACGACTTGCGATATGGAGTATGGCCTGCACAATTTCGGTGTAGGGCAGGGAACACTTGTCACTGGCATCTCAGGTGGGCGCATCAATATAGAAGGTCTTGTACCGGGAGAGTACTACGATGTCAACGTCAGAGCCAAATGCGCTGACGGCGTTACAAGCAGTTGGAGCACTGTTACCTTTCAGACAGAGGCAGTGGGCATTGCTGTCGCAGGCGAGAACTCGAAGGTTGTAATCCAGCCCAATCCAGCCTCCAAGGATGCTATAGTGACTGTCAGTGGCATAGCAGGACATATAGAGGTTGAAGTGTGTGATTTGGGCGGCAGGATTGTTCAGTCGCAAAGCCTTGATTGCAATGGCAATTGTCAGGCGCAGCTCAACATCGAGAATCTTGGCAAGGGCTCGTATTTTGTAAGAATCAAAAGCAACGGATTAAACATAGTGCAGAGATTGGTTATAATATGATTTAGTATGGATTGTGTGACCATACAAAAAAAGAGAGTCGGGAGACTCTCTTTTTTTGTTTTCAGCTGATTGCGTTTTATGCAAAGTAGCGGTTCAGCAGTCCTTCGAGGGCTTTGCCGTGGCGGGCCTCGTCGCGGGCCATCTCGTGGACGGTGTCGTGGATGGCGTCGAGGTTGAGGGCTTTGGCGCGTTTGGCCAGGTCGGTCTTGCCGGCGGTGGCACCGTACTCGGCGTCGACGCGCATCTTGAGGTTCTGCTTGGTGCTGTCGGTCAGCACTTCGCCCAGCAGCTCGGCAAATTTGGCGGCGTGTTCAGCCTCTTCGAAAGCGGCTTTCTCCCAGTAGAGACCGATTTCGGGATAGCCCTCGCGGTGAGCCACGCGGGCCATTGCGAGGTACATACCGACCTCTTTGCACTCGCCTTCGAAGTTCATACGAAGGTCAGCTTTGATGTCTTCGGGGGCATCCTTGGCGACACCTACGATATGCTCGGCGGCCCAGGTCTTGATGTCCTCTTTCACTTCCTGCATTTGTTTGCCGCAGATGGGGCATTTCTCGGGCATCTCATCGCCTTCATACACATAGCCGCACACGGGGCAGATAAATTTTTTGCTCATAATTGGTTTTTAGTTTTTAAGGATTAATAAATTCGTTTGGATTCAGGATGCAAAGATACTAATATTTTATGAAATGAAGAAATATTTTTTTTAGGAGTCACTTTTTTTTGCCTAATTCCTTCCAGAACGCTTTTAGTTTACGTGTCAGGAAGAAGACGTCGTAGTAGTCGTCTTCGATACAACAGAGTGTCCCGTTGCGCAATCTGACTAATGTTGTTTTATGTGGAACGAAACTGCCTGCGGAATTAAAAACTTCCAAATCGGGGGCAATGTCTGCAATTATGCTCCAAGGGATATCGACAGTTTTTGTGGTATGCCATTTCCCGTGCTTGGTTTTGGTGTAAAGATTGGTGAGGACAAGGCTGTGCGGAGTGACGACAATGCGGTCCTTTGTGTGTTTCAATATCCGCAGGCAATCCACGGCCAGTGCCACTATCATAAACCCAAGTAATATCTGTTCCCAAAGTACATCAACTGAAAATATGGCATATCCCAAAAGGGCGATAAAGCCAATGCGCATCAATTCCAGAAGTATTATGCTTACAGTGGTCTTGTAGACGACCTCAAAATGTTCGTTGCTCACGGTGTTTTCCATAAATCATTATAAAAAATGTGTGTGTGATTGGTCACACACACATTTTGATTCGGCATCTTGTGCCTTTTAGTCGAGCACCAGGCTGGGGGCGCTGTAGGCGCGGGCGGCGAGCTCCTGGTTGAGCATATAGAGGCTGCGGGGATCGCTGCCGAAGAGTTCCATCTTCGATATCATATCGCGGGCGTTGGTCTCTTCCTCGCCCTGCTCCTTGACGAACCAGTCGAGGAACTGCATCGTGCGGAAATCCTTGACCTTGCTGGCAGCGTCATAGATGGTGTGGATGCTGGCGGTGACATACTCCTCGTGCTCCAGACCGGCCTTCAGCACGTCCATATCTTTCTTGAACTTCTTGTCGGGCTTGGCGATGGCACCCAGTGTCACGGGGCAGTCGTTGTTCTGCATATAGCGGTAGAACAGCATAGCGTGGTCGCGCTCCTCCTGGGCCTGGATCATATACCAGTTGGCGAAGCCGTTGAGGCCGCGGCGTTCGAAATAGTTGGACATATCAAGATAAAGATAGGCGCTGTAAAGCTCCTTGTTGATTTGATCGTTGAGCAGATCGGCTACTTTTTTGTTAAGCATAACTTTTATTTTAAATTGTGTTATTGTGTTATCGTGCTATTGCGTTAGTGTTGGTGCATCATTATGTTGGTTTTTGACAGTGTCAACCACTAACACATTAACGCATTCACACATTAACGCATTCATTATTGTTTTTCAAAATGACTCTTATCCACCGAGCAGAGGGGGCAGACCCAATCGGCGGGCAGATCTTCGAACTTGGTGCCGGGAGCTATGCCGTTGTCGGGGTCGCCCTTCGCGGGATCATACTCATACCCGCAGACGTTGCAAACATACTTTTCCATATTGTCTTAGATTTTAGGGTTAATAATTCGACTGCAAAGATACGACTATTTTCTTATATGGCAAAAAATATTTTGCAAAAGACTATGGCTGTCGGATTCGTCCCATCCGGAATCCAAGAGCATAATAAAAAATATGCTTATGATTAAGGGTGAATCATAAGCATAAAATCAAATCAATTTTTAATGCTGGGCTATTTCATTACCACCACTTTCCGCGCCGGACGGTCGCCGACCTTCACTATATAGACTCCTGTGTGCAATGCCTCGTTGCGTATGCTGCGGCCAGTGATGTCGTAGATGCGGACTGCCTCGCCTTCGGCACCATCCACGATGATACGGCCACCGAGCGTGTAGATACTGATGGTGTTAGCATCGGGGTCGCCGATGCCCATATTGCAGTCCTCGACATATTTGTCTGCGAATTGCCCCCAGTAGCTGTCGGCCAGCCAAGCGTTGAGGCTCCCACAGGGGACGACGATGCTGTCGAGGCGGCCAATATCGTAGAGTGGTCCTTCACCTGTGACGGCAGGGGGTACGGCGGCGGAGAAACGTATGCTGTTGAGGTTGGCGTGGCGGAACACGGCTTCACCCATCGTATCTAACTGGCTGTGTATGGTCACCGTGCGCAGATTGTTGGCGCAGGCGGCAAAGGCAAGGTCGTTGAGTTTTCTCAGCGTCGGAGGCAGGTCGAGGTGAGAGGCAGACATGGCCCAGAAAGCCGCGTACCCTATTTCCTCAACAGCGTTGCCCCACGTGATGGAGCCGAGACGAGGACACGAATTAAAGGCCTCCTTGGGAATGACGCGGAGCGAGTCGGGAATGTCAATAGAGGTCAATGCAAAGCATTTTTCGAACGCGCCTTGTCCCATAGAGAGCAGCGTCTGCGGCATAGTGACGCTGGTCAGCTTGTCGTTCTCAGAAAAGGCTTTCCGGCCTATTGACTTCATATGAGCTGGCAGCGTGATGCTGGTAATCTGGCAGCCACTGAAGCAGTTGTCGAGGATGTCGGTCACTCCCGCCGGGATGTCGATGTTACGCACCCAGGTGTTGTTTTCGAACCCGCCAAGGACTTTTACATTGGAGTTCAGCGTCACAGTGGCGCCCGACTTATGGCACGAGACCAGCGTGTCGTATCCCGCGCTGTAGAGCATCAGGCCGTCCATCACATAATGAATGTTGCCACTGGCGATAGTGAGGTTGGTTAGTTGAGGGCAGTAGGAAAAGGGACAAATGCCGATGGTGGAAACGGTAGAAGGAATGACCACATTATTGACCGCCGAACAGCAGTTAAATGCAAAATCGCCGATGGAAACCATGCCCTCAGGCAGGGATACGGAGGTTGCCCGGCTGTTGAAGCCAAATGCCATCTTGCCGATATGCAGTACATACGAGGGTACGTTGATGGTTCCGGTCACCCCATCGGGCACAATGCAAAGCGTGAGGCTATCCTTACTGTAGAGCCAGCCGCCGATGGAACGGTAGCGAGGATTGGTCTCGTCCACCGTGATGCTGGTCAGGTTCCTTGCCCAGAAAGCAGCATTGCCATATTCTTCGAAATGCGCCGGAAGATGCAGAGACGAAATTCGGGAATAGAGAAAGGCGTGGTCGCCAAGGGTGCGCAGTGAGTCGGGTAACTGTAGAGAGGTGAAATTACAGTTGTAGAAGCAATACGAGCCAATGCTGCGGACGGTCGCCGGAAGCGTCAGGCTGCTGACATTGCCGCAATCCTCGAACGCCGACTCGGCTAATGCCGTCACGGTGTAGGTGTAGCCTCCATGTTCCACCGTCTGCGGTATTGTAACGGCGCCACTATAGGGATTGTTCAGCAAGTTGTAATATGGCTGCACTTCGACGGTCTGCCCCGACGTGATACCGTACACAATACCACCTACCTCGAAATACTGTGCCGAGGCAACGGCTGGTAGGAATGCTGCCGCCAAAAGGATGGCGGGGGATTTGATGATGTGATGTTGCATATTGGATATGTTTTTGATGGCTATTTCATTACTACGACTTTTCGGGCTGGGCGTTCGCCGACCTTCACAATATAGACTCCCGTGTGCAGTGCCTCATTGCGGACGCTGCGGCCTGTGATGTCAAAGATGCGGACGGTCTCGCCGTCGGCACCTTCGACAACGATATCGCCTCCGCGGGAATAGACCCTGACAGTGTCGGCCGGCACCTCATCGATGCCGACAGCGCGGATAATGCAGTCGTCGTCGGGGAAGCCGGGCAGCGGATTGTGATACACCCGTTCGCCGTCCTTGTGGCAGCATACAAGGGGGCCGCCAAGCGAAAAACCGTTTCTCAGATAGCCCATATCGGTACACCCGATACCTTCTACAAACCGTAGGGTTTCGCCATAGTAAGTGTTGACGCTCAAAACGATGGTGCGACGCGAATCGACCGTAGCGGTGTCCTGAACGGTGTAGGCGATGGTGTCATATCCGTTACGCATATAAAATGTATCGCCAATGTTTAGCGACATATCGGCAATCAGATAGTCCTCATCCTCGTCGGCATAGCGTCCCCAGAGACGTCCCGTGGTGCGCTCCTCGCGCAGCAGCAAATCGTATTCCGGCACGCGTTGTTCGTCGTATCCGCCACGCCAGTAAACATTCGAATACTCGGCTTTTTTGTAGTGCTGCTGGTCTACCACCGTGTCGCCAGCAATGCGTATCACGTAGTTTTCCCAGGGACAGTCGTAGTAGGCCCCCACGGCGTTCCACACCGTGGTTTCCTGTCCGAAGTAGGACTGGTATTCGCGCATCCCGGTGCTGTCGGCGGCGAAATAGGCCACAACGGTCATATCGTCCGACACCGTGACGGTGAGCGGGTTGTCGGTGACAATGTTCTGGTAGCCGGGGGTGATGCCCCACCCCTCGAAGCGGTAGCCTTCGTTGGCTGTGGCAAGCAGCACAGCCTGCGGGTTGTCGCAAGTGGGGTGGCTGACAATCTCGGCACTTCCGTGCGTTTCATCATCGACCGACACTTCCAGCACATATGTCGGTACTTCGATGAAAGCGGAGAAATGGTTGTTCCATTCCGGCACGGCAGCGTATGACGAGGTGCTGCCACAGGGGATGTAGACCCTCGCCGTGTCGGGAATGTCCCATAGGGCACGATAGCCGACCGTTGGCGCGACGCTGGCAAGCAGATGCAGCTCCGAGATTGCGTAGCAGTGAAGGAATGCGTCGGAGAAGATGTTCCTGACGCACCGGCCGATGGTGATTGACGGCAGGCTGGTGCAGCCTTCGAATGCCATATTGGGAATGGACGTTATGCTGTCGGGCAGGTGGACGGAGACGAGCAACGGGCAATAGCCGAAGACGTAATCGCCCATTGTTTTCACGCTGTTGGGCACATAGACCGACGTTAGGGTCTTGCAGTTGTAGAAGGTGCCCATCATAAAGTTGTGGGTCGAGAGGCCGGTCACCGTGTAGGTGGTTCCGCAATAGGATACCGTTTCGGGGATAACCAGGTCGCCGGTGACATAGTTGCTGTCGCTGTTGTTGGTGCGCGGGTTGACCACGCTGACCTGTGCCGAGTCGCAGATTTTGAAGTAGAGCGTCTGCCCGGTCGGCGCGGCGGCGTAAAAGTCGTAGACGGATTGGCCGTGCATATTTGCCGCAAATGCCAGCACCGCAAGAAATGCGAGAAGTGTTTTTGTACGTTTCATTGTATTATTGTATTATTGTTTTGGCCAAGTATAATAAAGCACGGCACGAATCTCCGTGGGGGTATGGGTGTGGAAGATGGCGAGTGTTTTGCTGCTGCAGGAGATGGTCAGCAGTTCGGCATTGGGATGGTCGCCGTAAATGACCTGTGTGTAGTCGTGGCGGCTGACCTGACGGCAGAAGACGAGGTCGGGATTGATTTGCACCATCTCTTCCACCACTCTGGAGATGGCGAAGTCGGCGCAGAGGACCTGCCAACTGCTGTCGGTGGTGGCTTCGAGGAGGGTGACGTCGAGGGAGAGGGTGTCGTTGACAGGGTAGTTGTGGATGTAGCTTGCGGCGATGCCATCGGCATGTTCGTAGCAGCGGTAGAGGTCGCTGACCTGTTGCTGCGGCCTCACATAGCGCCACCATGCCACGCAGCCCACGCCCACGGCGGTCAACACCATGAATGCGATAATCCATTTCTTCATAGTCCTGCTATTATTAGGTTTACACGTCCACAGGCCTCGTCGGTGCAGCAACTGAGGCTGCCACTGACGTAGGTGTCGCTCTGTTTGGGCATCAGCAGAAATGATGAGCCTACACAGATGGCTACCGCTATGGTCAATGCCAGCGAGCGGAGGGCGTTGGTGCGGCGCCGTTCGCGGTGCTCGACCCATTCGGTAAGGCCTTCAGTCATCGCCCGCATCTCGGTTTTATAGTCTTGTTGCATTTTATGTTGATACGTTTATATGTTGATACGTTGATACGTTGATATGTTGATACGTTGATACGTTGATACGTTGATACGTTGGGTCGTCGGTACGCCGACTTCCTCGTCGGCATCAACTAATCACTTTTCACTAATCACTAATTACTATTCACTAATCTCAGTTTATTCATTATTCGGTTTACACGCTGATATACAGCATTGGGCTCTATCTTAAGCCCGACGGCTATCTCCTCGGCGGTGTAGCCTTCGAGACGCATACGCATAAGGCGTTGCTCGTCGGGGGTGAGGACGGAAAAGAGGTCGTCTATTCGCTCGGCTACGTCGCTCTCTTCGGTGGCGACAAACTCTGCCATCTCTTCGGTGACTGGTTCCAAGTCGGGACTTTTCTTTCGATAGAGGTCGACCAGGACGCTGCGTGTCACCCTCCGAACCCATACGCGCTGCTGCCACTCCGATCGACCCGTCATCGTGTCGAACTTGAGCCAGAGCATAATCCACACCTCCTGCACCATATCCTCGCAGCGGGGTATGTCGCCACGGGCAAAGTCGCAGCAGACGCGCCACACCGTCGCCTGGTGTCGCCGCATAAAGGACTTGTAGTCCTCATACCGCTGCCTGCTATGTTGCTCCATCTATAATATAAGACGTATTTTTTGACCCAAATCTTACTCAAGGACACAAAAAAATGAAGAAAAACTGTTTTTTCTTTATTTTTTTATCCTGTCAGCATCACGGGTGAGGCTAAAATAATAGGACGGATTCCTTACTCCACCGGCTTGAAGTCGCTGGCGGGGTGCTTGCACCAGGGGCAGATGAAGTCGGCGGGGAGTTCGTCGCCTTCATAGACATAGCCGCAGACGTCGCAGACCCAACGCTTCTTTAATTCTGAATTTTGAATTATGAATTCCGAATTAGCGGGTTGGGGCTTGATGTGCTGCTGGTAGTAAGCGTAGGTGATGCTGGGGCTGTCGCTGAGCACACGGGCCTCCATCACGCGGGCGATGAACATCGTATGGGTGCCGAGGTCGATGCTCTTGGTGACGACACAGCTAATCACCGAGTTGATATACTTGGGCAGATAACGCAGCCCGTTGTCGGTGCGGAGCTCTGTCTCGCATTCGGCAAACTTGTCGACCGTCTTGCCGCTCTGGAAACCGAAGTGCTGGAAGGGCTTCATCGTGGCCTCCTCGCTGAGCGGGCAGAGGTTGAACTTCAGCGTCCGCAGCACCATATCGTGCGTCAGGTTGGCTTTGTTGACGCAAATCATCAGCTGCAGTGGGTCGCTGGTGACCTGCTGAGCCACGTTGATGATGCAGGCGTTGTCTTTGCCGCCCTGTTGTGCCACGAGCACGAACAGGCCGTAACTGATATTGAAAATAGCTTTGTTGTCAATCATTGTTTTAGGACTTATAGGACTAATTAAGGCTTATAGGCCTTATAGGGTTTTCACTATTTCATCGGCAATGGCTGCGAGCTGCTCCTCTTGCGACGGCTGCATTGCGCTCTTCAGTGTCAGCGTGTCGCCAACGACGGTCAAGCCCTTCATCTCGTCGAGCATAGTGCGCATCTGCTTGCCGCTCTGTGCCGCCCAGGTGCCGTTCTCGATTAGGGCCACGTGGCGGTTCTGGAAGTTGTGGGCCTTGAGGTCGTGCAGCAGGTTCTCGACAGGGGTGAAGATACCGCCGTTGTAGGTGGCAGCGGCGATGACGATATGGCTGAAGCGGAAGGCCTCGCTAACAAGGATGCTGACATCGGTCTGCGATGCGTCGTATACGGCAATCTCCCTCACGCCCTTCTCTGCCAGCAGCGTAGCCAGTCGTTCTGCGGCCGCTGCGGTGTGGCCGTAGATTGAGCCGTAAACAATCACAACGCCCTTTTGCTCAGGCTCATACTTGCTCCAGATGTCGTATTTGTTTATGAAATATCCGATGTCCTTGCGCCATATCGGGCCGTGCAGCGGGCAAAGCATATCGATCTGCAGCGCGGCGGCCTTCTTCAGCAGGCCCTGCACCTGAACACCGTATTTGCCCACGATGTTGATATAGTAGCGCCGTGCGTCGTCGAGCCAGTCGCGGTCAAAGTTGACCTCGTCGGCAAAGATATTGCCGTTCAATGCGCCAAAGGTACCGAAGGCATCGGCCGAGAAAAGGATATGGTTGGTTGCGTCGTAGGTCACCATCACCTCGGGCCAGTGCACCATAGGGGCATTGACAAACTTCAGTTCGTGGCGGCCGGTGGTCAGAGTGTCGGTCTCGACAACAACCATCAAGCGGCTGTCGAGGTCGAAGCTGAAGAACTGGCGTATCATATTGGCAGCCTTGGTGTTGGTGACGATTTTAGCATCAGGGTAGCGGATTACTACCTCCTCTATGGTGGCAGCGTGGTCGGGCTCCAAGTGATTGACGACTATGTAGTTGAGCTTGCGGCCGGCAAGGGCTGCGGCTATGTTGTCCATAAACTGCGGCATCACGGCGAGGTCGGCGCAGTCGAGCAGCACCGTCTGCTCGTCAAGCAGCACATAGCTGTTGTATGAAACTCCGCACGGGATGGGGTAGACGTTCTCGAACAGGGCGAGACGGCGGTCGCTCGCACCCACATAAATCAGGTCGTTGGTAATTTTTCTTATGTTATGCATTGCGATAAAGTATTGATTCTATGTATTGTTTGTTGCAGAATGGCCGGTCTTTAACCACTGGCCAAACAAATTGCAAATATACGAAAAAATCTAAATGTGCCGAAATACTATTTTTATCGGTCTTGTCTGAAGCTGCTCTTTGTGTGGCTTGACGTTTGTTTCTCAAAATGTTACTGCTGCCAAAACTTGCTGCTTGGTTGCAAACATATCGTCGGCGCGTTTATCCAACACTGATGGAAGCACACAAAACAACTCCTAAAACCACTTTAAGCTGTTTTATCTCTTCCTGTTGCATTTGTTATTTCGACGTTTGAAATGTTAAAATTCTACAAAATTCAGACCAAAGAATTTAACAAATACAACTTACTGATTGTAAGAGTCTTGCAAAACACACCTCTCGGATTTCACTATGTTACATCCATTTTTAACCCTTATAAAACTTTGACTATCTTCATATTAAAGTTTACTAATGTAAACTTTAATTAAACTTTGATAAGAGTTTGAGTAAACTTTGGTAGGAATTTGGTACCTCGAAAACAGGGAGTTAAGAGGGGGCAAAAATGGCCTCAAAACGGTGTTGAAATGTTAAATTTTAAGTTAATAAATGTTAAGCCGCAATCGGGAAATCGATTGCGGCTTAACAGTGTCACAATTTGTATGCGTGAGGGTAGTAGTCGATGCTGTTCAGAAGGCGGTGTAGGCGGTTTTTGGCCCTGTCGTTGAGACTATGCTGTAGGCCGGCACACAGAGTGTGATTTTAGAGTTAGGGTGTTTAATGTGGCGGAGAGCAGATTCGCCACAACAAGCCGCAACGGAACATCCACCGCGACGTTTTTTTTAGCCGCGTTAATATTCTGCCCTTTTATCGCTTCTGTATTTCTTCAACCGATGGCATTTCGCACAATCGTCTTATTCTTGGATTATTTGTGTTTATATAAATCCATGTGCTATCTGTCGAGACTGTTCCATCGTCTGCCTTGTCAACTGATGATATAATCATCGAATCAATTATTTTATTGAAATTTTTCCTGTCTTTCCGCGAGACATTGGAGTATCCGACAGAAACGCGGAATCGTCGGTCTTTGATCTCTTGAACAAGAACCCCATTTCGGCGAGTGTAACATATTGAATCGGGGAAAATATAGTGAACATCTCTCCAATATAGTCCATCCGAGTCTTTACCTTCATTGTTGAGCAGGACCAGCTTTTTCCCATTAGGATTATATATGTCACTTGGTTTGCGCGTCAAAAAACCAAACCGTTTATAATAGATGTCATTACCCAAAGACCTTATCCTTCCTGTATTGGGAATGTAATTCTGTTGAGAAAGGTAGACGTATCCACCATTAGAGAACGTTATATGTATCTCCAATGGTTGTCCGGACATTATGTAGCATTCGATTTCCTTATAATCTTCCGGTATTTGAAGAGAAAATTCGTAGGGCAGAAATGAGAACCGTTGGGTTCGTATTGTTACATATTCTGGCTCAATTGGTCCAATCTGCGACAATAACAGCAATGTGGTAGTAATCAAATTCTTAATCATTGTGGTATGTCATAAACGATTCGTTGCGATTTATCCGAGGTCCTAATGGGGTACCCGTTGTCGGTAATCCAGCTGGCGCTGCCGAGGTGGTCGGAGTGGTAGAAGTAGACGTCGGGCTCGTTGTGGTGGATGCTTTGTGCGTCGTCAATCATCTGCCGAAACTCGTCGTAGTCGGTGATCAGCTCGGCTTGCAGACGTTCCGGAACCTCATTCATATCGATTGTCAGTTTGTCGTTGGAAGATAGTCCATTGGCGATACATTCGATAT
>Ga0129306_1000761_pt1 | contig 44966 bp, 36 predicted proteins | sample P827metagenome_FD_94438 | JGI IMG/M metagenome (GOLD analysis project Ga0129306, IMG submission 94438) | Capybara group fecal microbial communities from Wisconsin, USA - P827 metagenome | ecosystem: Host-associated > Mammals > Digestive system > Large intestine > Fecal | place: USA: Wisconsin... | reverse complement strand
CGCTTCGAAGGCTCGCGATCTTCTCGCGGAGGGTGTCGTTCGTGAAGGAGACGCTGGAGTCGCTTCCGTGGCGGTTCCCTTGCTCCAGCGGAGCATGCGTGGCGCGTCTCGCCGAATACGACTGGAGCGAACCCGCGAGAACGGCGGCGTGATGAAACGGGCAGAGTAATGGAAGGGGAAATGAACAATGCAAAACATGGATCATTGCGTCATGTGCAGATTTGGCGGGGACTGTCCCCCGGTGGATTTGGGCGGGAGTTTTGCCGGGGACTGTCCCTGGTAGATTGCGCGAAGGGTACCTTGCGAGGTGGGTATAGGGTACCTACTGAGGTTGGCATATGGTACCTCGCGAGGTGGACATATGGTACCTCGCGAGGTGGACATATGGTACCTCGCGAGGTTCAGCCTCTTCTGGGGATAGTCCCTGTGTGTTTCCTGCCAAATCTTTGTTAATTCAGGGGGACAGTCCCCCAGATGCGCGTTTTCATGCAAACTACGGTGCATTTGAAATTTGGTATAATACGCATATGCATGAAAAGGGCATAAATAGCAGAATCGATATCATTACGCGGCTGTCGGTTGTAATTGTCACGTGGAACGGCGATGACCTGTTGAACAAATGTCTTTCGTCGCTGTGCAAGGTTTATGGCGACGTGATTGAGATAGTCGTCGTTGACAATGCCGATTCGAAGTCTACACGGAGTCTGGTCTCGTCGTTTTCTGGTGTCATATATGTGGCGTCACCAGGGAACCCGGGGTTTGCTGGAGGAAACAATATTGGCGTACGGCAAACTACAAGACCGTACATCCTGCTTTTGAACAATGATACGGTCATACACGGAGATTCCTTTTCGACGCTTGTTGAGTTTCTTGAAACGCACGACAAAGTCGGAATAGTGCAGGGAACTATGAATGTACCATCACTCGGGGACGGACTGGATGATTGTGGCGTACTGATGACGCCCTTCGGTATACAGAGGCATCTTCACAGAGGAGAGCCGACTGCCACTGCTAAGCTTGTGCCGAGGAAGGTGTTTGCGGCAAAGGGTGCTATGCTTATGTTCAAGCGTAAGGTGCTTGATGATCTGGGTTTTCTGTTTTACGATCACTTCTGGTCATATTATGAAGAAACCGACTTTTGCCATCGTGCGCGCAACGTCGGGTGGGAGACATGGTTTGTTCCTACGTTGCCGATAGACCACATATGCGGTGCGACATCCAGCCGCTTTGACGGGAATCTTGTGTGGCGGCGTTATTTCAGGAACATTATCTACTCTTTTTATAGGAATTACAGATTTTTTGGAAGAGTCTTCACGCTTCCATGCTTTGTATTTGCTGCTTTTGTCCGTTCGCCGTCCGCACTCTGCGGGGCTATCAGCGACCTGATTCAAGGTCGAAGTTGGTCTTCGCATGAGACCATATCTTTAGTTCGTCCATGAAGAACGCTGACTTGTTGATATAGGACTTCCCGGTTTTCCTATTAAGGGGGATTTCCATGGTCAATTCAGTATCTTTGAACATAGAAGTGTCCGGCGGCGTGGTGGAGGCGCATAACTGCTTTCCGTCTAGAAAGACAATGATGTTCGACCTTGTCCAAGTCAAAGCATAGTGGTGCCATCCATTGTAGTCTTCACCCTTGAATATGTCTGAATACGGCATCATTCCGCTGTAGCCCCTGTTCGAATGCGCATATGCATTAAAAAAGGTTCCGCACAATCCTGAATTGCCCATTCCGTCGTTTGAGGCGTAGGCAAGTCCTCCGCGTGTTCCGCCATCTGAAGAAAGAAGCAGGAAAAAAGTCGGGTCTCCGCCTGTGGTGAACTCAGTCTTACCGCTCGCCATGTTTGCCCAGAACTCAATGCAGCCTTCCTCTCGGAAAGCGCCGGCGGGAAAGACTATTTGCGCACCCGCGATGCCAGGCTTGACATAGAGCGCTCCGCCGTCCTTGCCTTTGTCCGAAGCGATTTCGCCAAGCTCAAGTTTGACTGAAGGCCCGGCGACTGGCGTTGCAAGGGCCGATTCGTCGTCAAATGTGCAATAGAACAAAAGCCCTTCTTCGGCAGTGCCGCTGGCAGTTTTGCGAGACTTGGAGAACGTAAGCGAGCGAATGTTCTTACGGGGTATGTCGAGCGCGCCTAGTGACGTGTTCATCTTGAACGACTTGTCGGCAACCATGAACTTGAACTCGTCAGCATTGGTCAATACGACTTTGGCTTCGTTCTTCTTCCCGGTGAAGGACAGGGATTTCACAATCTCCGCATTCAGTGACAGGTTCTTTGCAAAAACTGCGGAGCCATTGATTTTCCCCGCGGCGAATTCACCCTTGATTGTCGACCCATCCTTTAGGCTCGCCGTAGCTGTTATCAAAGAGGAATCCTCGTCTGCGGCAAAAACGCAGAGCGAAGCGGCGACTAAAGCGTGAAAAAGGATTCGGCGCTTCATATACTTGTACCTTTTAAAATGTCAGTTGATTTCAAATGTTGTCCACTTGCCCTTGGTGTAGAATCGCAAGGTGGCGGAGCCGTCGGGGCCGATGTGCAGGGTCGTAGAGCCGCTGGCTGACGCCCTGTCGGGATACTTGCCGGAAATCGTCGCCGATCCGTTGTCCCTCAGCTTGATGGCGACAGTTCCGGTCTTGCCTTCCTTGGCGGTGGAAAGCGTCCATCCTCCAGCCTCGTCGGGCGTAGCGTCGAGTGAGTATGTTCCGGCAAGGGCTGCTGCTGCCGCTGTCGCCGCTGCGTTGTCAGCGAACGAATTTCGCTGGGCGGAACCTGTCATGCCGTCTACTGCGCCAAGGGTGCCGGAAAGCTTGAGTGCGTCGGAGTTCCACGTCGCGTCGGTATCAAGCGTCACGGACATCTCAAGATCCTTTGCCTTGAGGGTGGCGGAGAGTACGAAGTGGGACTTGCCGTCGATGTCGGCGGTTTTGAACGCGCCCCAGGCCGTAGCGTTTAGCGAGTAGGTCTTCGTGCCGATGATGACGGATGCGGAAACCTTTCCTGCGGCAGTTGTGGTGATTTTTACAGGATGCTCAGCTCCAGCCTCGTCCTTCACCGTTCCGTTGAAGGTGCCGACTGCTGAATGCGGTATCGGCAGTATTTCAATCCTTACGGGCTCGCCAGCCTTGGTCGTGTAGCTGTATGTGCCGGCTTTTTTCGGCACGCCGGAGAGGGTTCCGTTCTTCCACGCAAGACCGCTGGGCAGTCCGCTGTAGGAGGCAAGTTCGCTGAGCGGCAGGCCCGAGGCGGAGAAGTCGACGGCAACGCAGCCGATTATGGTGTCGTATCCGGCGATCGCAAGCGTAGTGCGCATCATCTTCGTTTCCGAACCGCTGCCCGAGACGAGGAAGAGGTCGTATATTCCGCTGCGGGAAGGTGCGCCGAAGAGAGTGCCCGTCTTTGAGTCCCAGGTCATGCCGTCGGGAAGTCCGAGCGCATCCCATCCGGCCGCGTCGGGAAGGGCGGTTCCTTCGTTGACGCCTGCCTTGAGAACGTACTGCGCGGAAGGTCCGGACGGCGGCGGGGCATCGGGAATGTAGTGGATTTCATTTGTGACTGCCGTGTAGACGAATACCATGTTCGTTACGACGGTCGGGACGACGTTCTTGCTTGCGAGATTGCCGGAATCGGCAACAAGGCTGTCGACGCCTTTCCATTCACCTTCGTAAGCGCCGTAGAGTCCGCCGAATCCTGCGTTGACGAGAACCTTTTCCCATTTTTCGGAGCAATCCGCGGGATAGCATATCATGTCCGCCATCTGGTACAGCGAGGCGGACCAAAGGTTGCAGAAGAATATGCCGGGGTCGTTTGAAATAGTCCAGTCATCCTGGAACACCACGCGCTTGAGAGCCCAGCATCCGGCAAACGAGTCGGCGCGCAGGGTGGCTTTCTTCGGCAGCACGATTTCCTCCAGGCTGGAAAGGCCGGAGAAGCTGACGCCGTCTGACGGACCCTCGCCTGTGAGTGCGATGTTGACGAGTGTGTTGGGATCCCATATCGACGGATCGCGCGCAAGAGACGCGGGGACAGATGCGGACTTCACCTTTGCGCTGTCGAATGCGCCAGGAAGAACCCCCGCAACAGGAAGCCCGGCGAGTGTGTCGGGGATCGCGAGGCTTCCGCCTTCTGCGACGGACGCGGTTGTAACGATTGCGGCGTTCTGGCCGTCTGACGATTTAGTAGTCTTATATGAGAAGCCATTCTCTTCCTGTATGTCGGGCTCGGGAGAAATTGCAAAGTCGGTTATGTCCGTGTCCCATATTTTAAGATCGTCGATGGAATATGGGGCCAGGCATCGGAAGTCTCCGGTTCCGCCAAGTCTCAGATGCGATGACTGAGTGACTGTTGCGACGTAGGCGGAGTTGTCCCAGTCGGCAGGCATGGTAGCAGTGCAGATGGTCTTCCCGTCAAGGAGCAAAGCAATGTTGGGTTTACCGTCTAGTGAGTCTATGCCGGCGAAATTCCACACCAAGGCGTAGTGATGCCACGCGTTAAGCTGACCGTCGGGGATGTATGTTGAATACGATTTGCTGACGTCCCATGATTCTGGTGCAATTGACAGCAGTCCAATTCTTGCGGAAAGTCCACCTCGTCCGCCGCCGTTGTTTGCGTTGAATTCGACGCAGGAATGGCCGTATATTACATTTTCATCTGAGAAGCACAGGAAAGTGGGAGTGCCTCCGGTTCCGAAGGTTGTCCTGTCGCTGTCTAGCCTTCCCCAGAACTCGATAGTTCCTTTTTCGGCGGGAAGACCATCGGTGAAGGGGACGTCAACTGCATCCGTATAGGCCGGCACTGCAAGGGCATAGCTGTTTTTGCCTTCCACGAAGGAGCCAGCTAGCAGGGTGCCTGCGCTTCCCGCGGCGGGCTGGGTGACTGCGTTGGTCGAGTCGAAGGTGCAGTGATAGATCAGCTGCGGATTGAATTCTTTCGCAGTGCCTGCGACCGCAATGAGCTCCGCTATGAAAGCTACAATGAATTTGTGTTTCATATTCATATCCTCTTTTTCAACTGGTATTATACCATATTCTGCACTGTGAATTTCGCCATGTCCAGAAGAACAAGGTAGTCGAGGTGCCTAAACGAGGTGCCTAAATATGATATAATATCCGACATAGGTACAAAAAACGAATGGAGAGATGAAGCAAATGCTTACCTGGATGGACAGTCTCAAGGGGCGCTCGATGATGCGCCTCGCGTCGTTCACAGACGAGGAAATGGTGAACCTCATCGACCTTTCCGCGCAGCTCAAGGCCCGCCGCGCCGCCGGCGTTCGCGGCGACCTCCTGCACCGCAAGAACATCGCGCTCATTTTCGAGAAGAGCTCCACTCGCACGCGCAACTCCACGCTGATCGCCGTGCGCGACGAGGGCGGGAACGGCGAGTACCTGACGCGCCCCGACATCCACTTCGGGAAGAAGGAGTCCGTCAAGGACACTGCGCGCGTCCTTGGCCGCATCTATGACGGAATCCTCTTCCGCGGCTTCAGGCAGGCGGACTGCGAGGCTCTCGCGAAGTACTCGGGCGTGCCGGTGTGGAACGGCCTTACGGACGACTACCATCCGACGCAGATATTCGCCGACCTCCTCACCGTCCGCGAGAACTTCGGGACGCTCGACGCGAACACTACGGTTGCCTATGTTGGCGACGGACGCAACAACGTCGCCAACTCCCTCATGATGGGCTGCGCGAAATGCGGCGTCAGGTACGTCTGCTGCTGTCCTAAGGAGCTCAGGCCCGACGAGGCTGTGCTCGCCGAGGCGGAGGAGGTCGCTAAGCGCAACGGCGTCGACATCCGCGTCTTCGAGAATCCGACGGAAGGCGTGAAGGGCGCGAACGTCCTCTACACTGACGTCTGGGTGTCGATGGGCGAGGAGGCGAAGACCGCCGAGCGAATCAAGATGCTTCGTCCGTACCAGATCAACATGGACCTCATGCGCGCGACCGGCAACATCGACGGAAAGCTCATGTTCCTCCACTGCCTCCCCGCTTTCCACGACTTCGAGACCGAGGTCACGAAGGACTGCGGCGCGCTAGAGGTCACGGACGAGGTGTTCGAGTCGAAGTACTCCAAGGTGTTCGACGAGTCCGAGAACCGCATGCACACCATCAAGGCGCTGCTCGTCTCCGCTCTCTGCGACCGCGAGTCGATCTGACCGTGGAGGCGGGGCAAATGAACGAATTCGCGATGGGGGAATGATAAAATGAGCTGGTTGATCGGCGGCATCGTTTTTCTGATTCTCGGCTACTTCACCTACGGACGGTTCGTCGAGCGGCTCATCCCGCCGGACGACCGCAAGACGCCCTGCATCGCCCATCCGGACGGGGTGGACTACGTTCCGCTGCCGAAGTGGAAGAACATGCTCATCCAGCTCCTGAACATCGCGGGCGTCGGTCCGGTCATCGGTGTCATCGCCGGCATCAAGTTCGGCAAGGTGGCGTTGCTCATCATTCCCGTCGGCTGCGTCCTCCTCGGGGCGGTGCACGACTTCTTCGCGGGGATGATCTCGATGCGGATGGACGGCGCCAATCTGCCAAAGATCGTCCGCGAACTGCTGGGACGCAGGTACGCGGCGGCGTTCTCGTGGATGACCATTCTGCTGCTGCTGCTCGTCGTCGCGGTATTCATCAACGTGCCGGCGAACCTCATCGACTCGCAGTGGCTGCCGAACGCCAGCTATTTCTGGCTCATCGTCGGCGTTATCTTCGCGTACTACATCGCGGCGACGCTCTTTCCGGTGGATGCGATCATCGGGCGGGTGTACCCGATATTCGGGGCTCTGTTGATGGTCGGGTCCGTCGCAGTCTTCGCCGCGGTGGTCTGGGCGGCGATCGGCAATCCCGCCTTGCTTGAGGAGGGCGTGGAGTTCGTCAAGTACAAGACCGAGGTCTTCAACGCGGGCGGACGCAGCCCCATCTTCCCGCTCCTTTTCGTGACGATCGCGTGCGGAATCATCTCCGGCTTCCACGGCACGCAGAGTCCGATCGTCGCGCGGACGATCAAGTCCGAGCGTGAGGCGCGCGTCACCTTCTACGGCATGATGATCGCCGAGGGCGTGATCGCCATGATCTGGGCGAGCGCGGCACTGGCGCTCTACAACCTCCAGCCCGAGAGCCTCGCGAAGTCGCCGGCGGTCGTGCTTGGCGAGATCGCGAGCCGGTTCCTCGGACCCTGGATGGGCGGCGTAGCAGTCTTTGCGATCGTGGTGCTGGCGGTCACTTCCGGCGATACGGCGCTTCGGAGCGCTCGCCTGTCGCTGAGCGAAATGGCGGGCGTCGGACAGGTCAAGCTTGCGCCGCGAGTTTTGACGTCGCTCCCGCTCATCGCCATCGTCGCCGGCTTCCTGTGGTGGTCCAACCTCTCCGCGAAGAGCTTCGGGCACCTCTGGAACTACTTCGCATGGGGCAATCAGGTGCTGTCGGCGACGACGCTGATGGCCGCGAGCGTGTGGTTGTTCCGTCTCGGTCGCGGATGGTGGACGCTAGTGACGCTGCTGCCGGGCGTGTTCATGACCACGGTCGTCGCCTCGTTCATACTGTGGACCTCGTCGGACAAGGGGCAGCCGTGGGGACTGGTGCCAGGCGGACTTCCGCTCGCGATCGCCGTCCTGCTCGGCGCGCTGGTCGCCGTCGCATTCGCGGTCTGGGTGTGGTTCCGCGGACGGTCCCGCTGACGGCAGTGGCGCGTTTCGTGTTGTTTTGGTACAATTTACAAAACGAAATTTGGTTTAATCGACGAAAAGGAAAACTGAGATGAAGAAAGTCCTGCTTATCGGTGCCGGCGGAGTCGCCGGCGTGGCGGCCGCGAAGATGGCCCGCAACCCTGATGTCTTCGGCGAGCTCCTCATCGCCTCGCGCACGAAGTCGCGCTGCGACGCGATAAAGGCGGACATCGAATCGCGCCCGTGGTTCGCCGAGAAGGGCGTCTCGACGAAGATTACGACGGCGCAGATTGACGCGATGGACACTCCGCGCCTCGTTGCGCTGATCCGCGAGTTCAAGCCTGACCTCGTGATGAACATTGCGCTTCCGTACCAGGACCTTGCGATCATGGACGCGTGCCTCGAGGCGGGAGTGAGCTACCTCGACACCGCGAACTACGAGCCGCCGGACGAGGCGCACTTCGAGTACTCCTGGCAGTGGGCGTACCGCGAGCGCTTCGAGAAGGCCGGACTCACCGCCATCCTCGGCTGCGGATTCGACCCCGGCGTCACGCAGGTGTTCTCCGCCTACGCCCAGAAGCACTACTTCGACACGATCGAGACGCTGGACATCCTCGACTGCAACGGAGGCGACCACGGCTATCCGTTCGCGACGAACTTCAACCCCGAGATCAACATCCGCGAGGTCGCCGCGAAGGGCTCGTACTGGGTCGCCGACCCGAAGGACGACAAGCCCGAGGTTCCGGTCGAGAACAAGAAGGCGTTCGACAAGGGGTACTGGGTCGAGACGGCGCCGATGGCGATAAAGCGCGAGTACGACTTCGCGCAGGTCGGGAAGAAGGACATGTACCTCCTCCACCACGAGGAGCTTGAGTCGCTCGGCTGCAACCTCAAGGGCATCAAGCGCATCCGCTTCTTCATGACGTTCGGCCAGAGCTACCTGACGCACCTGAAGTGCCTCGAGAACGTCGGGATGACGCGCATCGACCCGATTGACTTCAAGGGACAGAAGATCGTCCCGATTGAGTTTTTGAAGGCTCTTTTGCCCGATCCCGCGACGCTCGGTCCGCGCACGAAGGGCAAGACGAACATCGGCTGCATTTTCCACGGAATGAAGGACGGCAAGCCGGTGGACTACTACGTCTACAACGTCTGCGACCACCAGGAGTGCTATGCCGAAGTCGGCTCTCAGGCGATCAGCTACACGACGGGCGTTCCCGCGATGATCGGCGCTAAGATGTTCCTCGAGGGCAAGTGGACGACGAAGGGCGTCCATACCTGCGAGGAGTTCGACCCGGATCCGTTCATGGCGGAGCTCAACAAGCAGGGCCTTCCCTGGAACGAGGACTTCAATCCCGTGAAAGTTCCGTGATTCCGCGATGGTAAAGTCCGGAATCACCAGGGAAGAGCTTATCGCGTGGGGAGGTTCCGACGTCTTCAACCAGGCGCTGGCGATCGTCAACGCCGGCGGCGTCACGGAGTACGAATACGACGACGACAAGCTTGAGGTACGCGGGAAGATAGCGCAGCCGACAGGATGGGAGATGCCCCTCTCGTTCTCCCTGAAGCCGGGCGGACGCATCGAGTCGCACTGTCCGTGCGACACGAACCGCCGCTACGGAATGGTCTGTCCGCACGTCGTCGCCGTTGGCCTCGCGCTGAACGTCTCGGAGATGGACGACGTGGAAGAGGAGCCACGGCGGCAGCGCGGTGGAACGGATTCTCCTTCCGAAGAGGTGCCTGCAGAGGAAGACATCATCGAAGTCGAGGCGAGGCCGAAGTTCACTGCGTTCGTCCTGGGCTCGCGTGCGTCGCTTTCCATCGAGATCGACGCGCATTACGGCGAGATTGAGTTCCCCGCGTGCTCGGTGCAGAGTCCGACGACGGTGCGCCTGCCGGATCCGGACGATCCGCTCGTCCGGCGCGTCAGGTCCATGAAGGCGGAGCGCGCCGCCGTCGCGGCGGTCGAGAAGTGGGGCTTCGAGCAGGGCTACAGGGAGGGGGACATGCGTCTCTATCTCGTCGATCCGCAGAAGGTGCTCGACTTCCTCGGCGCGGGGCTTCCGGCACTCAGGCGGCGCGGATGGCGCGTGGACCTTGCGGACAAGCTGATGGAGCTTACGGACTCCATGCCGTCCGTCGTGCCCGTGGTGACGGTTCGCGACGCGCCAGGCGGCGCGTTCGACGTCTCGTACAAGTTCGACGCGATGGGCAGGGACGTTTCGCCCGTCGAGATACAGGCAGCTCTGAACAGGGGCGACGGATACATCATGAAGGACGGAGAGGTCGTCCTTCTTGACAACACCGCGATTGAGGCGATGCACGCGGTCTTCCGCGACTGCGCGACTTCGCAGAACGGCGCGCCGGCGGGATGGTTCCGCGTCTCCGCGGTGCACGCCCCGTACGTCAAGGCTTCGCTCGATCTCCTCGACAGCGTCGATCTGGACGACGTGGAGGCGAGGAACTGGCGCGCTACTGCGGCGGTGCGCAACCGCGAGGGGAACGCGAAATTCGAGCCCGTAGACTTGGGTCCGCTGGAGAACGTTCTCCGTCCTTACCAGAAGCAGGGAGTCTACTGGATGAGCTTCCTTGAGAGGTCGGGGCTTGGCGGACTTCTTGCAGACGAGATGGGACTCGGCAAGACGCTTCAGACGCTTACATGGCTTTCGCTTGACCGGAAGATGGCGGATGGCGAGCGCGGGACGGCTCTGATCGTGTGCCCCACCTCGCTCGTGCGCAACTGGGAGGCGGAGGCGAAGAAGTTCACGCCGTGGCTGAAGGTGCTCGTCGTGTCCGGTCCGGACCGTGCTGACGTCTTTGCGTCGATTCCGAAGGCCGACGTCGTGGTGACGTCCTACGCGCTTCTTCAGCGCGACTTCGAGGATGCGTACTACGGACGCCGCTTCTCGGCCGTCGTGCTGGACGAGGCGCAGCACATAAAGAACCGCCAGACGAAGAACGCGAAGGCCGTGAAGATGCTGGACGCCGAGCGGCGGCTTGTGCTCACCGGCACGCCGGTCGAGAACTCCGTGGCGGACGTATGGTCAATATTCGACTTCCTGATGCCGGACTATCTCGGCGACTACGAGACCTTCAAGTGCGGATACGAGGATCCGATAGCGGAAGGCGGCTCGGCTGGCGAGGAGGCGCAGGCGAGGCTCAAGAGAAAGCTTCATCCGTTCATTCTCAGGAGGCTAAAGAAGTCCGTCGCGAAGGACCTTCCGGACAAGATCGTGAAGGTTTCGTACTGTCCGATGGACGAAGACGCGCAGCGCGAGTACAACGAGGCGCTCGCGAAGACGCGCCGCCTCGCCGGGGACATGATCCGCTCGAAGGGTCTAGCGAAGTCCAAGTTCGAGATCCTCGCGATGCTCATGAAGCTCAGGCAGATCGCCTCTCGCGCGAAGCTCGAGGCGTTTCTCGAGCAGCTCGAGAGCGCGATAGAGGGCGGACACAAGATACTCGTCTTCTCGCAGTTCGTGAAGATGCTCAAGGCGATTTCAGAGGAGCTCGGGAAGCGCGGGGTGCCGTTCTGCTACCTCGACGGCTCCACGAAGGACCGCCTCGGGGAGTGCAACAGGTTCAACCGCACGCCGGAGATCCCCGTGTTCCTCATCTCGCTGATGGCGGGCGGCACGGGTCTCAACCTCACGGGCGCGGACATGGTGATCCACTACGATCCGTGGTGGAATCCGGCAGTCGAGGACCAGGCGACGGACCGTGCGCACCGCATCGGACAGAAGAAGACGGTCTATGTCATGAAGATGATCGCGTCCGGCTCGATCGAGGAGAAGGTACTTGCGCTGCAGCGCAGGAAGCAGGCCGTAATAGCCGCAACGGTCTCCACGACGGACCAGGCGGTCATGGAGAAGCTCACGGCGGAAGACCTTGCGTCCCTTCTTTCGTGACGGCTAGCCATTGACATTCAGCACCTAATTGGCTAGAATATTCGGCAATAATTTCGGCTCGCTGTGGGCTGGAACGTCCGTAGTCATGAAAATACAAGTCACTTCGCTCGCGATTCTTGCGCTTCTTCTCTCCGGCGTAGCCCTTGGCATGCCCAGCGAGAAGGAGCTCGACGACGTAAAGCCCGTCGTAGAAGACCTGATGAAGCCGGATATGGACGCGATGAAGCTCGGCAAGAAGTCGCGGTCCGACGTCGCGAAGTCGGCGATGGAGCTGTGCGCGCAAGCGGAATCTCCCGCCGCGAAGATGATGCTCGCCCGCAACGCCTTCACGCTCTACATGCGCGACGCCGACTATGCTTCGGCCGAGGAGGCGCTTGACGCGCTCGTTGCCGCGGTTCCGGACATTCCGCCTTCAGCCCTCGCCGAGATACTCGAGAGGTCGCTCTACTTCGTCTCCACGAAGTCCGCGCCGTCGCTGCGCGCGCGCCTCAGGGATGCGAAGGACCGTGCCGCGGCGCAGTCGCAGATATCGAAGCTTCAGTCGCAGCTTGAGAAGGATCCTGACGCCGACTCGGTGAACTTTCGCCTCGCCGCGGCGTATGTCGCTCTCGGCGACTGGCCGCATGCGCTGCCCCATTTCGCGAAGTGCGGCGTCCCATCGATCGCGAAGGCCGCCGAGATGGAGCTCGCCCTTGAAAAGGACGATGGCGCCGCGCCGGTTGCGGAAGCATGGTGGAACGCGGAGCCGTCGAAGCGGGACGCGAAGATCGTCCCCTCGTTCCATTCCCACGCCGCGGCGCTCTACGAGAAGGCGCTTCCGGCGCTTAGCGGACTCCAGAAAGTCCAGGCCGAGCGTAGGATTCAGGAGGTGAAGACCGTGGCGGAGCCGGAGCAGCCCGAGCCCCAGCATTCATCCTCGCGCAGAACCGCCGCGGAGTCGGCGCGCTTCACGGGCGTCAAGCTTGTCGGCCACACCGTGAAGCAGAACAAGGGCGTGCTGTCCGAGTTCACGCCGGGGTCATATGCGCTCATCGACGGCGACTTCATCCCGGGCGAGGCGCCTTTCGAGATCGTCGTCGAGTTCACAATGCCCGTGGGACCTGTCGAAAAGGCCTGCGTCTTCGGCAGCGTAGGGGGCAAGGTAAACGGTATCATGCCGTTCTTTATCATCAGGTCGACGTTGTATGCCTATATGTCGGCTTCCGGAGCTGCCTGGGACATATCTCCCGGAACACCGACCGGCATCCAGCTCAAGCCCACTGAGACTTACCGCATCAAGTGCGCGTGGGACGGCAAGGAGTATACTTGGTCCGAGTGGCGCGGCGGCTGGGTCGTCGTCAAGCGGCTTCAGAACAAGACCCCCGTCTTCGGCGGTACGAAGCTGCAGCTTGGCACATGCCGCGGGCTAAGGCTTCCGTTCAACGGCACCATCGACCTCAACAAGTGCTACATCAAGGTTGGCGGCAAGCTGTGGTGGGAGGGCGTCAAGGGTGCCGGGCGGACCTCCCGCTGATCGCGGGGCTGGCGCGGCTTTTGTGCGGCGGTTGCTCCTGCGCGAGCCACTGTGCCCCGATTTTTGGTATAATCTCCACATATGAAAATCGTTGACTGCGACTATTTCGTCGTCGGCACGGGGATGGCCGGACTCATGAGCGCGCTTCACCTTGCGAGCTACGGCAAGGTCGTCGTCGTGTCGAAGGGACGGCTACAGGACTGCAACTCCAACTTCGCCCAGGGCGGGATATGCTGCGTGGCCGATCCGACGGACACGTTCGACCGCCATGCGCGAGACACCATGATCGCCGGCGCATGGCTCGGAAGAAGCCAGGTCGTCCACGAGATATGCGAGCATGCGCCGGAGGGGATTCAGGACCTCATCGACTGCGGCGTGAAGTTCACGAAGAAGGGCGACGGCTCCTGGGACTTGACGCGCGAGGGCGGACACAGCGCGCGGCGCATTTTCCACGCCGGCGACATAACCGGCGAGAAGTGCGAGGCGGCCATGATACGCCGCGTCAAGCGCGCGCCGGTAGACGTCAGGGAAAACACGGTCGTCATTGATCTCGTAATGACCAAGCGCATCGGCCTCAAGGGGACCAACCGCTGCATCGGGGCCTACGTCCTCGACAAGCCGTCGGGCGAGATATACGCCGTGCGCTCCCCGAACACGATTCTCGCGACGGGCGGATGCGGCAAGGTCTATCTCTACACGTGCAATCCAGACTCCGCTACTGGCGACGGAATCGCCCTCGCGTGGCGCGCCGGCGCGAAGATCGAGAACATGGAGTTCATCCAGTTCCATCCGACGTGCCTGTTCCATCCGCAGGCCAGGCGCTTCCTCATATCCGAGGCCGTGCGCGGCGAAGGCGCAGTTCTAGTCGACAGGCATGGAAGGGAGTTCATGAAGAAGTACGATCCGCGCGGAAGCCTCGCGCCGCGCGACATCGTGGCGCGCTCGATCGACTCCGAGATGAAGCGCACCGGCGACGACTGCATGTACCTCGACATCAGGAAGAAGGGCCGCGCATACCTGATGAACCGCTTTCCGAACATCTACCACAAGTGCATGGAGTTCGGCATCGACATGGCGAAGGACCTCATTCCGATCGTCCCCGCCGCGCACTACACATGCGGAGGCATCAAGGCTACGAGCGACGGCGTGACGTCGATCCCTGGGCTTTCGGCCATAGGCGAGTGCGCCTCGACAGGGCTCCACGGGGCGAACCGACTCGCGTCCAACTCGCTGATGGAGGCGCTCGTCTGCGCGCGCCTCTGCGCCGCGCGCCTCGCCGCGCATCCCGACAAGTGGGGCGCCGGCAGAAGGAAGAAAGCCCCGACGATCCCGGCGTGGCGCATCGGGTCAGCCGTGCCGCCGGACGAGGCTGTGCTTGTCTCGCACATGTGGGACGAGATACGCCGCCTCATGTGGGACTATGTCGGAATCGTGCGCACGAACAAGCGCCTCGCGCGCGCCGCGCACCGCATCAAGACGCTCCGCAAGGAGATACGCGAATACTACTTCAGGTACCTCGTGACGCCCGACACGCTCGAGCTGAGGAACCTGGCTGTCTGCGCAGAGCTCATCGTGAAGTGCGCGCAGAAGCGGCACGAGAGCCGCGGGCTCCACTACACCCTCGACTATCCGCGCCAGTCCAAGCGCGTGAAGCAGACGGTCATAGAGGGATTCAAGTATTGACGGGGGAAAACAAAGGGCAAAGACACTGCAGATGAAGGATTCAGAAAAAAGACACGAACGCGTCGAGGCGGAGATATCCGTCCTTAGGGAGATCGCCTCCGCCGTCGCGCGCGAACGAAACGTCCGCCGCCTGCTCGAAGACGCACTTGAGATCCTCGAGAGAAGCATGGGGATGCTTCGCGGGACGTTTACGCTCCTCGAGGGCGACGAGCTAAAGATTGTGGCGTCGACGAGCGGACTCAACTCCGAGGAGCGCGCGCTCGGGCGCTACAGGCTCGGCGAGGGCATCACAGGACTTGTCGCAAAGACGGGCAGGGCGGAGGTCGTGTGCGACGTGAGGAAGGACAGGCGCTTCCTCAACCGCACGAAATCCCGCGGCTCCGACGAGGCGCTTTCATTCGTGTGCGTTCCGCTCGTCCACCGCGGACAGATAATCGGCACGCTTTCGGCGGACCGCGCGATGACTGGCGAGACCACGGCGCTCGCCCGCGACGTGGAGCTTCTCGAGATAATCGCCAACCTCGTCGCGGAGGCGGCGTTTGTATGCCGCGAGGAGGATGCGGAGCGCGAGGCTCTCGTCAAGGAAAACCGGGTGCTCAGGGACATGGTTAAGGAGACCCCGGGACGCATCATCGGCAACTGCCCGGAGATGCGCGCCGTCTACGAGCAGATCCGCCAGGTCGCGCCGAGCGGCGCGACGGTGCTCATACGCGGCGAGAGCGGAACGGGCAAGGAGCTCGTCGCGCAGGCGATACAGGGGCTCTCGCAGCGCAAGGACCGTCCGTTCGTCGTCCTCAACTGCGCGGCGCTTCCCGAGGCGCTCGTGGAGTCGGAGCTTTTCGGACACGAGAAGGGCGCGTTCACGGACGCGCGCGAGCGGCGAATCGGCCGCGCCGAGGCGGCGGACGGAGGAACGCTCTTCCTCGACGAGATTGGCGACCTGACGATCCCCGTGCAGGTTAAGCTGCTCCGCTTCCTCCAGGAGCGCACCTTCTCGCGCGTCGGCTCGAACGAGACGTTGAGGAGCGACGTCAGGTTCATCGCCGCGACGAGCCGCAACCTCGAGGAGCTGATGGCCAAGAAGCTTTTCCGCGAGGACCTATACTACCGACTCTCCGTGTTCCCGATTTCGCTTCCGAGGCTCGCCGACCGATCGGACGACGTGATACTCCTTGCGCAGAGCTTCCTCGCGAAGATGCGCATCAAGTACGAGAAGAACGTCACGCAGTTCTCCGTCCCTGCGCTCAACGCGCTCAAGGCGTATTCCTGGCCGGGGAACGTGCGCGAGCTCGAGAACTGCGTCGAGAGGGCTGTGCTCACCGCGCGCGACGAGATCGTGCACACCTACAACCTCCCGGAGGCGCTTCAGGTCGACGAGTTCCGCGAAGACCCGTTCGGCGCCAGCACGTCGCTCACGCTCGACGAGCAGATCGCCGCTTTTGAGCGGCGCATCCTCGACGATGCGCTCGCGCGCCACGGCGGAAACCACGCCGAGGCAGCGAAGGAGCTCGGGCTCTCTCCGCGCATGATGAGCTACCGCCTCGCGCGCTCCGGCTCCAGCGCATACCGCGGCTCCGCGCGCCCGTCTAGCCGAGCGTAGGCGCGTGGTTGTCCGAAAGGTCGTTTTTATCTTGTCGGAAAAGTCGCGCGCCGGTGTGGCGCGCGCGTCGGGATTTTGGTAGAATTGCGGCATAAACCGAAAGGAGCCCCGATTCATGAAGACAACAATCGCCGCACTAGTGTCCGCACTGTTCATCGCGCCGCTCGCCGTATCCGCGGCGGATGTGCCGCTGATCGACGGAGACGAACCGATGTTCGGATGGTCGTTCGGACGCGGAGAGGAGTTCCCCGGCGCGAAGGGATCGCTTGAGGCTGCGGAGGACGTCGAGGCACAGAGGCGTCCGGCGCTGAGGCTCGCTGCGGACTTCACCGGCGGCGGCGCGTACGTGCAGATGGGATGCAGGATCGATCCTGTGGACATCGACACCGTTTCCCTGTGGGTGAAGGGCCCGAAGGGCGCTGACGGCTTCACGCTGCGCCTAATCGACGGGACAGGACAGTGCCATCAGCTTCCGCTGAAGATCGCGCCCTCGGGCGAATGGCAGCGCGTCGTCTTCCCGGTGCTGCGGTACTTCGACAGCGTCGGCACCTCGGATGCCCTCGACTTCGTGGGGCGCTACGAGAAGTGGGGCGGCGCGAACGACTCGAAGTGGCATCAGCCGATAAAGGGCTTCTACATCATCGCCGGACGCCACGTGCTCGGCGAGCCGAAGAGGGGCGAGTTCCTCTTCTCCGGCGTGACGCTCTTCTCGAAGGATTCCGCAAGGGCGTCCGCAAAACCGTACAGCGAGAATTTCGGCGGTAAGGGCGAGCTCGCGATGTCCCTCTCGGAGGACGAGCTCATCGCGCACAAGGAATGCGCCTGGACGGGGTCCGAGTTCGCCGCGTGCGACGGACCGTGGAGTGTCTCTGCGACCGTGAAGAGCGCGCTCCATTCGCCCGACAACAGCTTCTGCGCGCGGCTGCACGTCGACTGCCTCGACGGAGCGGGCAAGCGCCTTTCGCGCTTCGACCTCGTCGACCAATGCGGGGAGAAGAACTGGCGAAAGGTCACGCGCGAATTCGAGTTCCCGTCCGGCACTGTGAAGGCGCGCTTTGCGGCTGCGTACTACAAGACACACGGGACCTGCTCGTTCAAGGACGTCTCCGCGGCGCCGGCCGAGCGGAAGAAGGCAGACAAGATCGTCGACCGCATCCTCATCGATGGACGCAAGACGGTAGACGGGAAGAAGAAGACGAACGGGCACCTCTTCCTTCCGGACGAGACGATGGACTTCGAGATCTCGGTTCAGACGCTGAAGCCGCTTCCCGCAGATTCCCGCACGGCGCTCGTGAGCGTGCGCGACTACTGGGGCGCGGAGGCGCTTGCGCCGGCGGAGGTAAAGCTTGCTCGCGTTCGCGGATCCAACGGAGGCGTACGCTATGCGGGGACGTATTCGGTGCCGAAGACCGCCGTCGATGTCGGTAAGTACCACGAGCTGCATGTAAAGGTCGCGCCGAAGGGATTTGCGGAGGCGACGGAGCGCTCTGGCTTCGCGCGCCTGCCCGCGCCAGAGTCGAAGAAGTATCCGGCGAAGGACATTCCGTTCCAGATACGCAACTGGGACAGCCGCATCCGCGAGTACTTCGAGCTTGCGGACAGGATCGGACACCGCAACATCGGGCTCTGGGGCGACAGCGGATGGGACTACGTCGAGTCGCTTGGCGACAACTGGTACACTGGCGGATTCGCCTGCGAGGTGGAGCGCAACGGATGGAAGAACACGACGCCCGAGAAGGTGTACAAGGAGACGTTCGACCTAGTCTCGAAGCACAAGGACGACAAGTTCTGGTTCATCTGCCAGGGCAACGAGCCGAACGAGAAGCCTGAGAAGGCGAAGGAGAAGGTCGAGGCCTACGAGCAGGTCTACAAGGCGGCGCATGCGGCGAAGCCGGACATCACCGTTGTCGCGACGTCAGTGCCTGCGCTCGACTGCTTCTTCAAGGAGGGCTTCGGCAAGTGGTGCGACGTCTACGACTTCCACGTCTACGAGACGTACGAGAACGTGCGCCAGGCAGTGCGCCGCTACAGGGAGATGGGCAGAAAGTACGGGTGCGAGAGGCCGGTTTGGTGCACTGAGCTCGGACTCAACTCCCAGGGCCAGACGCGCTATGCCGTCGCGCAGGAGGTTGTGAAGAAGATCACCGCGTTCTTCGCCGAGGGCGGAGCGAGCGTCAGCTGGTTCACGATACAGTATCCGGACGGTGAGGGCAAGGCGCGCGGAACAGGCGGAGACTGCCACAACACGTTCGACTGCCAGTACTGCCTCTACAACCCGCGTCTGGACGCGATCATGTACTACACGATGATCAACAACGTGACGGTCAAGAAGGTCGTCGACGAGGTGCAGCACGAGGACGGCGTCCAGACGTATCTCTTCCGCGACGCCGAAGGCGACTCGTTCCTCGTCGTCTGGAAGGAGGGCGAGCGCGTTGACCGCGGCATATCGCTTCCGACCGCAAAGGACATCGTCCTGACGCGCGTCGACGGCTCGAAGGAGAAGATCGCCGCGGCAGACGGAGTGGTGACGCTCGGCATTTCGGGCGAGCCCGTGATGCTTCGCTACCGCGACGGCGCGAAGAAGCTCTCGAAGAAGCACGCGCCCGCGTCGATTTCGGTCGATCCCAAGCAGAACGTCTCGATCCTCAAGGGCGCGAGCCGCAAGGTCGTCGTTGCGGGTCCGAACCTCCGCGCCGCCGATCTCCGCGCGAAGCTTCCTCCGCGCTGGGAGGCGAAGTTCGCGCAGAGCGGAAAGGACGTCGTGATGACCGTGACCGCGCCGAAGGCGACGGAGGCGCGCACGGGACGCGTGATGGTGCAGCGTCTTGCGGATGGTGTGCCGTGTGCAGAGATCATACTCTCGATGCCGATAATGAGTCCGATCGGGGTGAAGACCGTCGCCGCTCCGCGCAACGCCGCGGGAGAGCCTGGTGTCGTGTCCGAGTTCGTCAACAACGCGACGGAGCCGAAGGACGTCACGTGGACGGTCGAGATCGCCGGCGCGTGGAAGATCGCGGACGGGACCTTCCGCCTAAACGAAGGCGGGGCGTCTTCCGCCTACCTGAAGGGGCAGAACGAGGGACGCGCCACGATTGCGCCCGGGGCGACGGCGAAGGCTGACGCGCGCATAGCGGAATTCGAGCCGCAGACAATCTACAGGGTCCGGACGACGGTCGTCGACGACCAGGGGCGCAAGGCCGTGACGGAGCGCTACGTCGGAGGCTTCGCGAAGGCGGTGCGCGCGAAGGGCGCGGTGAAGATCGACGGATTCGGCGACGAGGCTTTCTGGAAGGACGCGCCTGTGGAGCGCATCGGCGCATCCGCCGCGGAGGCGATGCGCTACGGGAAGGACAAGCCGGCGTGGAAGGGTGCCGACGACCTTTCGTGCACGTGGAAGGCTGCGTGGGACGAGGAATGCCTGTACCTTCTCGTGGACGTGAAGGACGACGTCTATCACGCGCCGATATCGGGGGCGAACCTATGGAACCAGGACGGACTTCAGTTCCTGTTCGATCCGATGCGCGACAGCGCTGAGAAGTCCGGGAAGTACGACTACGGCTGCGCGGTGACGCCTGCTGGGCCTGAGGCGTTCTGCTACCTGACGGCGCATCCGAGCGTCAGCGAGGGGCGCGCGCCGTGGAAGCTTGCGGAGAAGCGGCTGGAGGGCGGCTCGCGCCGCTACGAGGTGGCGATTCCGTGGAAGTGCCTTGCGCCGTTCCGTCCGCGGAGCGGGGCGGACCTCGGGCTCTCGATGATACTGAACGAGGACGACGGCGAAGGGCGCATCGGCTTCAGCGGCTGGTTCTCGGGTCCGCACACCAAGGACCTCGACCACGTCGGCGACCTGATCCTCGAGTGACATCTCCTGCGGTTGATGGTGGCGCGATTCGCATCGTTTTGGTATAATTTACAACAAAGCGGAGTTAGGCGCGTCCGTGGTGGCCGCGCCGGTGCCTCCGGGGAGAGTGGATGCAGTCGTTGTTCAGCATGGCCGCAATCGTCTTCTGGACGCTTTGCGCGGCAGGGATAGCGTGGTACGCGGCGGAGGTCGCGAAGGACGTCACGTACGTGACGCTCGCCGACGGTCGTCGCCAGGAGAGGTCGATTCCGATCGTCTTCAAGATGCTATTGCCGTTCGTCGGCAACCTCGACAAGCTCGTGTCGAAGCCGATGTTCGCGAAGCAGATCGAGACGGCGGACTGGATGCTCGTCGCGGCGGGGTTCGAGGGGCTTCTCTCGGGCCGCGAGTTCGTCGCGCTCAAGATTCTCTGTCCGATCGTCCTCGGCACGGCGTGGACGCTTCTCGTTGCGCTTCTAGGAGCGGCGCTCCCGGGTTCGCCTTTTGCGGACGGGCTCGTTCCGCTCAGCATATTCGGCTTCTTCCTCTTCTATGTCCAGCCGATGATGTGGCTCAGGAGCTCTCTCAAGAAGCGGCACCTCGCGATCATGAAGGCGCTTCCGTTTGTGCTCGACATCCTGACGCTTTCGGTTGAGGCCGGCATGGACTTCATCAGCGCGCTGCAGCGCAACTGCCAGTCGAGAAAGCTCGATCCGCTCAACGAGGAGCTGCTCCGCATGACGAAGGAGATACAGGTCGGCTCGTCGCGCCGCGAGGCGCTCCGCAACATGGCGGACCGCGTGCGGCAGAGCGACCTCAAGTCCGTCGCTTTCGCGCTAATCCAGGCCGACGAACTCGGCGTGTCGATCGGCGCGATACTGCGCATCCAGTCGGAGCAGCTGCGGAGCCGCCGCTTCGACCGCGCGGAGAAGCTGGCGCACGAGGCTCCGACGAAGATGCTTGGCCCTCTGATGCTGTGCATCTTCCCGGCTGTGTTCATCATTCTTCTCGGCCCGGTGCTGTCCCAGGCCATGAAGGGAATGCTTTAAGGAAACGGAAAAGACATGTCAAAACGTCCAGAACTGCTGATCGTGTCCGGCCCCATGCAGGGCACGCGCTTCCAGGTCGGCGCCGGCGGGGTTAGGCTCGGCCGGTCGTCTTCCAACGACGTCCATCTGCCGGACGAGGAGCTGTCCCGCAACCACTGCCTCTTCGAGCAGTCGGGCGAGGAGGGGCTTCGCCTGACCGACCTCGCTAGCGCGAACGGAACATTCGTCAACGGAACGCAGCTCGGGTCCGACTCGCGCGAGCTTGCCCTAGGCGACACGATCGAGGTCGGCTCGACCAAGATAACCGTCGTCAAGGAGGGCGAGAGCGCTCCGCCGCCGCCTCCGCCACCTCCGCCTCCGGCAGCGCCAGTGCGCGCCGCGCCCGTGGGAGGTCCGGTGGACCTCGGGCTCGGCTCCGCCGCGCCGCAGGGCGGCGCTCCCGCGATTCGCGCCGGGGACGCGAAGTCTCCCGCGCAGCAGAAGCGCTCGCCGATCGCCAACATTCTCTGGATAGTCGCCGCGCTGCTCGTCGCAGGCGCGATAGCCGTCGTTCTGTACACTCCGCGCGAGAGCGAGAAGACGGTCGTCAAGGTCACGGAGGAGAAGGTCGAGCCAAAGCTCACCGCGCTCTACTACGAGAAGGTCGAGGCGGACGCGTCCAGGATATTCCGCTACCAGATGACGATCGACGAGTCCGGAACGCTGCGCGTCGCATTCGACGACGTTCCCGGCGAGAACCGGCACGTCGACAAGAAGGCGAAGCTTTCCGACGCCGCGATGAAGCGCATCTTCGAGATTCTCGAGACGCCCGGCTTCTCCTCGCTCGACGAGGAGTACACCGGGGCGAGCGTTTCGGACGAGAATGCGCTCAACAGCTACCGCATCAGGGTCGTGCGCTGGAACAACGTCCGCGACGTCCTCGTAGAGAACGCGCCGGAGCCCGATTCGTTCAGGCAGGTGAGGGAGGCGCTTGAGGCGTTCTCGCGCAACGAGCTCGGCATATGGGCGATCCAGTACTCGCGCGAGAAGCTGCTCGAGCTCAGCGAGCAGAGCATGCACGTCGCGGACGCGAAGTGGGAGGAGCGCGAGGTCGAGTACGGCAACCTCAGCGCGGCAGTGAAGGCGTACCGCGAGGCGGTGTTCTACCTTGAGACGATCAATCCGAAGCCCGACGGGTACGCGGAGCTCAAGGACAAACTCGCGCGCACCGAGGAGGAGCTCAAGAAGCGCTACGAGGACCAGCGCTTCCTCGCCGACAAGGCGATCAACCTGGGCGACTGGGAGGTTGCGCAGTCCGAACTCAAGGTTCTGTGCAGTCTGGTTCCCGAGAAGGACGATCCGCGCCATGCCGAGGCCAACGCGAAGCTCGTCGACGTAGAAAACCGCATGAAGAAGGCGAGGTCAGGAAAATGATCCGTAAGTTTGAGTTTCTTTTTGCCCTTGCGTTCGCGGCCGTTGCCGCGTTCGCGCAGGAGGTCAAGACCATCCGCTGCGAGTTCACGAGCCAGCCCGACGGCGCGAACGTTCTCGTCGACGACGAGATGAGGGGACAGACCCCGCTGACTCTCTACAACCTCGGGCCCGGCAGGCACCATGTCCGCTTCGAGAAGCAGAACTACGAGAGCGTCGACGAGTTCCTGTCGCTCAAGGAGGGCGGCATGTTCCAGAAGAACGCCGTGATGAATCCGGTGAAGGGGCTGCTCCTGCTCACGTCCGAGCCCGCAGGGTGCGACATATCGCTTGACGGACTCTCCCTCGGCAAGACCCCGCGCCTCATCACGTCCCTCGACGCAAAGAACGTCTACAGGATCCTTCTCCAGAAGCCCGGCTACCAGTCGCGCACGGTTGAGGTCAAGTTCAGCGGACGCACCCCGCTCGTGCGCCACGAGGAGCTGATCCTTGATTCCGGCGTCATAGAGGTCACGAGCGATCCGGAAGGCGCGGAGGTCACGGTGAACGGGCAGCCCCGCGGCACTACGCCTGTCACTGTGCGCGACGTTCCCAAGGGGCGCACGACGGTCACGCTCAAGAAGCACGGCTTCGACGAGGAAACGCGCGAGATCACGATGGTGGCCGGCGACAGCCAGACGCTCTTCGTGAAGATGAACGGACTGCCCGGAACGATGAGCCTCTCTTCCGTGCCGGACGGCGCGCGCTTCTACGTCAACGATCAGCCGCACGGGAAGGGACCGATCTCCCTCACCAACCTCAAGCCGGGCGAGTACACGATCCGAGTCGAGAAGGACGGCTTTGCCACCGCGACGAAGACCGTCTCGCTCGAGAACGGCGGAGCGATCGTCGAGGAGTTCCGTCTCGAGAACGTCATGGGTCGCATCGAGGTGCGCACCATCCCCGCCGGGGCGCAGGTGCTTCTCGACGGCAGCGTGGTTGGCACGACGAAGTCGAAGGACTCCGACGCCGAGGCGAGCGATGTGTTCGCCATCGAGAACGTGAGGGAGGGAGAGCACACGATCCTAGTCAGGTGCGACGGCTATGCCGACGTAACGAAGCATCCGATCGTCGAGAACCAGAAGACCCAGTCCCTGAACATCCGCCTGAAGCGCGTCTTCACGCCGGACGTCGAGATCGTCACGGACAGCGGAACCTACCGCGGCGTACTCATCTCCAAGACGCCGACCGGCGTCGAGGTTGAAGTCTCGCTCGGAATCAACCGCACGTTCCAGCATTCCGAAATCCGCAAGCTGAACTTCCTCAAGTGACGTGAAGACCCGACTCGACATCGCGCTGGTCGAGAGAGGCCTCGCCGAGAGCCGCAGCAGGGCTCAGGCGCTGGTCATGGAGGGGAAGGTGCGCGTCGCCGGGCAGACCGAGCGCAAGGCCTCGCGTCAGGTCTCGGACGACACTCCGCTCGAAGTGGAGTCGCCTCCGCGCTTCGTCTCGCGCGGAGGCGAAAAGCTCGAGGGGGCGTTCGCGATATGGGGTGCTAGTCTTAATGCCGAGGGCAGAATATGCCTCGACGTCGGCTCGTCGACAGGAGGCTTCACCGATTGCCTGCTGCAGCACGGCGCCGCGAAGGTGATGGCCGTCGACGTAGGCACGAACCAGCTCGCCTACAAGCTTCGCGTCGATCCGCGCGTTTGGGTGCGCGAGAACTTCAACGCGCGTTTCATGGCGCCATCCGATCTTCCCGAAGTCCCCTCGCTCGCCGTCACCGACGTCTCTTTCATTTCGCTCAGGCTCATCCTCCCGCCGATACGCGACGTGCTTGCGCCCGGCGGGGAGATCGTCGCGCTCATCAAGCCGCAGTTCGAGGTCGGGAAGGGCAACGCTCCGGGCGGACTTGTCCGCGACGAGCGCCTGCGGATCGAGGCGCGCGACGGCATAGTGAAGTTCGCGACGGAGGAGCTGGGACTGGAGCTTCTCGGACTCGCCGAGTCCCCGATCAAGGGACGCGAGATGGGCAACACGGAGTACTTGAGCTACTGGAGGAAACCGAAATGATAGCGAAGCTGATACTTGACAAAAAGCGCGAGGGACACGCCCTCGGAAGCGCCGAGATTCGCGAATTCGTGGAGGGCTTCACGCGAGGGGAGATTCCGGACTATCAGATGAGCGCGCTCGCAATGGCCATATGCTGCCGCGGAATGACCGCGCGCGAGACGGCCGACCTCACGGATGCGATGATGAAGTCCGGACGCTGCCTCGCCTGGGACGTCCCGACGGCGGACAAGCATTCCTCCGGCGGAGTGGGCGACAAGCTCTCCCTTGTCATTCAGCCCCTCGCCGCAGCGTGCGGCGTGTTCGTTCCGTCGCTTACCGGACGGGGCTTGGGCATCACCGGCGGGACGGCGGACAAGCTTGAGACGATTCCCGGCTACAACGCGTCGCTTTCGCTCGACGAGTTCGAGAAGGTCGTCAAGGGGACGGGCGTGTCGATGACGGTGCAGACGGACGAGATAACGCCCGCCGACAAGAAGCTCTACGCTCTCCGCGACGTTACCGGAACCGTCGCGTCGATTCCGCTCATCACAGCGTCCATTCTTTCCAAGAAGCTCGCCGAGGGAGCGGGCACGCTTGTCTTCGACGTGAAGTGCGGCTCGGGCGCGTTCATGAAGACTCGCGAGGAGGCTGCGGCGCTCGCACGCTCGCTTGTCGACGGAGCGAAGGCCGCCGGAAGAAAGGCCGCCGCGCTCGTCACCGACATGTCCGCTCCGCTCGGATTCGCCGTCGGCAACGCAAACGAAGTCGCCGAGTCGCTTAGGTGGCTCCGTGGCGAGAGCGCGGACGATCCGGCGGTGTTGCTTTGCGTGGAGCTCGCCGCGCTGATGGTTTCGCTGACGAATGGAATCGACCTCGACGAGGCGCGGCAGATGTGCCGCGGAAAGCTCGCCGACGGCTCCGCGCTCGCGAAGTTCGAGTCGATGGTCGCTGCCCAGGGCGGAGACCTCGACGCCTTTGCGCGGCTTCTCGAAAAGCCGACGTTCAAGTTCAAGATACAGGCAATGAGGTCCGGATACGTCTCCGCCATCGACGCGGAGAAGGTCGGACGCGTCGCCCTCGCGCTCGGCGCGGGACGCATGGAGAAGACGGACCGGATCGATCCGCTCGCCGGCATCACGCTTTCCGTCCGCCGCGGAGACCGCGTCGCCGTCGGCGCTCCGCTCGCGACGCTCGAGAGCTCGCGCGAGCCCGACGGACTCGAGCGCGCCGCCGCAGACCTCCTCAAGGCGTTCACGATTTCCTCCGCCGCGCCCGAATCCGCATCCCTTGTCCTCGAAAGGATCGACTGATTTCCTCGGAATCGGCAAAGTGCTGTGCCCGCCGGACGATTGCGTGCCGTGCGGAATATTTGGTATAATTTCGCGCAAATGATAGCTTACATCAGAGGAACGCTCGCCGAGAAGGGGCCTGACCGCGTCGTCATCGAGGCGGGCGGGGTCGGCTACGAGCTTCTCATCCCCGTCTCGACATTCGACCGCCTTCCGCGCGAAGGCGGCGAGGCGAAGCTCCTCGCATGGCACTGCGTGCGCGAGGACGACGAGATGCTCTTCGGCTTCGCGACGAAGGAGGAGCGCGAGATGTTCCTCAAGCTCACGCAGGTGAGCGGCGTCGGGCCGAAGATTGCGCTTGCAATCCTCTCGGGCTCGTCCATCGGTGAGCTGTCGCTCGCCATCGCGTCCGGAAACGCCAAGCGCATCTCGTCCATCAAGGGTGTCGGGAAGAAGACGGCCGAGAAGATATGCGTGGAGCTGAAGGACAAGGTTAGCGCGCTTGCGGCGCTCGCCGCGAACTCGCGCGGCGGCGCTGGCGACTCCAAGGCGCCCGTCATACGCGACGCGATACTCGCCCTCACTTCCCTCGGATTCAGCGAGGAGGTCGCGAACAAGATGGTGTCGAAGGTTCTTGCGTCCGATCCCGCGGTCAAGGACGCCGAAACGCTAATCCGCCTCGCGCTCTCCTCGAAATGACGCGCGTCCCCGTCAGAGTCGCACGCGGCGCCCTGTCGGGGCTGTTCTTCGTCGCCTACGGGCTTTTCGCGCTTCCTTTTGCGCTGCTCCTGCCCATTCCGATTTGGCCGAAGAAAGGCGTGCGCGCCGTGTTGCGCGCGTGCTTTAGGCTCTTCGTCTTCCTTGCGCGGATGACGCGTCTATTCCGCGTCGAATGTGCCGCGGAGGATCTTGCCGCCCTCAAGGCCCTGCACGGCTCCATAGTCGTGATGAACCATGTCTCGCTCATCGACGTCGTGATACTCATCGCGCATCTCGGCGATTCGGCCGGAATCGCCAAGGCCGCCGCGAAGCGCAATCCGTTCCTCGGCGCCGTAGTGCGCACGGTGTTCATTCCGAACGACTCCGGCGCGGAGAAGGCCATCGAAGATTCGAAGCGGCTCCTCGCGGAGGGGCTCAACATCATCATCTTCCCCGAGGGCACGCGAATTCCTCCTGATGCGGCCGAGCATCGCCTCAACCGCGGCTCCGCGCGTCTCGCCCTTGCCTCCGGCGCGCCGCTCGTTGCATGCCACATCGAGTACGATCCGCCGGTCCTCGGCAAGACCCAGTCGTGGTGGGATGTCGGAGACCGTGAGATCGTCGTAAGGCTTTCGTACCGCGGCGCAATTGCCGCGGACATGGAGAACAACTACAGAAACGCCGTCGCGCTGACGGAGAAGATCAGGGAGAAGATTCTCTAGAAGGGGAGGATGAGATGGGGAGATTGTCCGCTTTTATGCTCGCGGTCGCTGCCGCGTGCATTGCATTTGCTGACGCCGAGGGGGATCCGCTCGGAGGGATGCGCTATCTGTACTCCGACGCGGAGGATGTAGTCGCGGAGTTCGATTCAGTCGTCCGTTCACATCCTGTGCTCGGACGCGCTCCGTTCGAGCGGACGCTGCACAAGGGCGAATCGGTGCGTCTTGCGCCAGGAAGCTACCTCATCGAAGAGGAGACTGAGCCGGGGATATTCCGCACGCGCTACCTCGGCGTCGCGGGCAGGAACTGGACCGTCCTTCAGTGCACCGTCGGCGCCTTCACGGGCGACTACATGGACGCGGTATTCCATTCCGTGCGCGTTCCGGCCGTATACTACGTCAACGCGGAGCAGGCGTCGAAGGATCCGACGTTCCTCGGCTGGGAGCGCGACTACGGCGATGACGTGATGATGCACCTCCATCCGAACGGATTCGGCGAGCTCGATCCGAAATGGAGGACCGACAAGGCGAACTGGAGCGAGCTGGAAGAAGACAAGATCGTCGAGATGCTCCGCGGATACGACGCGTGGATGCGCCGGCTCGGATACCGCGCGCCCGCCGGCTTCGCGTCTTACACACCGGACAACCAGCTCATCCGCGCGATGAAGCGCGTGGGCTGGCCGATTCTCCACTCGCTTGTTCCGGAGCAGAACTGGAGCGACGGACGCTGGGCGATCAATCACTGGGGAATGCCCAACCAGCCGTTCTACATCGCGTCGGACGACTTCCGAAAGCAGACCTCGCGCGGCTCGGACGGCGCCGACGTCATCGGCATGTCGATGGACACCTACCATCCGCTCATCCCGCACTTTCTCTACTGGGGCGACTTCGTCCTTTCGCCGTCCCACTTCATCCGCTCGGAGCGCACTCTGGAGACTGGATACTACCCCGAGCGGTTCCGCAACATGTTCGAGGACTATCTGAAGGCGCGGACCGTCGACGGACGTCCTTTCTTTCTTATCGCGGGATTCGAGTTCGGGCGCACTCTCGGCACGCGGATGATGATGGTCCACAACCGCAAGGGCGGCGAAATCGCCGTCGAGCTCGCGAAGAAGAACAACGTCGTGTTCGCCACTGCACGCGACGTCGCTGCCTGGTACAGGCGCTTCGAGCCAAGCGCACCCGAGACGTGCTTCGCGCTTCGCGACTACTGGACGGGATCGCGGCAGATGGACAAGCCGGTCAACGTAGGCGTCACCATCGCATGCGAGATGCGCGACTGGAAGGCGGCGTTCTCGCATCTCGATCCCCTTGCGCACTATCACTACGACTACACGGTTCCTTGGTCGTTTGCCGCCCGCGACACAACTGCGCCGCACGATTTTGCGTCTGAGGACCGCGAGGCGGTTTCCGTCGAGAGAACCGACGGCCGCATGCGCATCGTCTGCCGCGCGTCGCTCGCGCGCCCCGTCCCGGTCGCGATCTGGGACGCCGAGCCGGCAGGAGCCGTGTTCGCTGGCGAGGATTCGCGCGAGGGCAGGGTGGGCGCGCTGCGAGTGCTGCGTCCGGCGAAGATCGGCGACGGCAGGCGCCACAGCGTGGTCGTTCTGCCAAAAGGTTCGTCCGGCACTGTCGAAATTGCGCTATCCCAGCTTTCCGAGCCTGATCCCGCCGAGTTCAAGGGGCTCGTCACCCCGCTCTGGCGCGTGCAGACGATCGGCGCCGAGCATCCGCACGTTTATGTGACTCTCGACTCTCCGCTCCTGAACGACACGACGGTGACGTTCACATGTCCGAAGCCGTGTCGCATCGACGCGCCGGACAGGCCGCTCGGGAAGTTCGCGGCGGGCGCGCGCGTCCCGATAAAGTTCGGTCCGTCGCGGAACTGGTACCGCTTCTACGGACTGAGCGCGGCGGAGGTGCAGCCCGATGCCGATGCCGTCGCTGCGCTCGAGGCGGCCGCGGCTGAATACGCGAAGGCTGTCGCGAACGGACCTGCGGTGCTTGCGAAGGAGCATGCCCTGCAGGACGCGTGGTACGCCTCGCTTGTCCCGGAGGGGGAGGAGGTCGTCCTTGATGTTGATTGCTTCGGCAACAAGCTATACGGACAGAGAAGCCGTGCCGAGAAGTTCGACCGCGTGGTGAGGCGCGTGAACGACACTGTCATTGCGAGAGAGCTTGCTGACGGCGGCGCGTCGTTCGGACCAGGTCGCGCGTGTTGGCTGAATCCGCAGTTCCTTACGACAGAGGTCAGCGGACTCGACACGCTCGGGCTGCGGCCTGGGGACAAGATCGTCGTCCGCATCACGAGCTGGGTTGCGGAGGATCCGAGTCAGGTGCGGACGTACCAGGTGCGGGTCCGTTCCGGCGACAGGGTTCTTGACGCGACAAGCGGGGAGAACGGCGTTTTGTGGTCCGTTGACGGCACCCGTTCGAAAGACAATGTTCTAGCGCTTGAACTTCCGGCATCCGACATAAAGGACGGCAAGATGGATCTTGTGCTCATCTCGCACAGGCCGACGTTCCTGGAGGACTGGTATCTTTCCGGCGGCTTCATGGCCTCCGTAGACCGCGTTGTAGTGTCGGTGGTCAGGACCGAAGACGCGAAGTGACGAAGTCCACGTAGTCGGCGTAGATGCGCTTTGCGTCGAGTTCTGCGAGAAGCGACGGGAAGTCCGGCGCTTGCTCCGTCGCCCTGGCGACGGCCGACTTGAAAGACTCGACATCCCCGTTGTCGTAGGCGGCTCCGGCGCTGTGCTTCTCCAGAAGCGCGGCACATTCGCCGCGGAGGGATGTGACCATTCTGAGTCCGTGCGCCGCGTAGTCCCCGAGCTTGTACGGAAGACCTACGAACGTGTCGTCCGAGAGGGGGATGATTCCGATCGACGCGGACTCCAGCAACGCGCCGAGCTCTCGCTCTGCGAGGTAGCCGTGAAAGCGCACCCGCGGCGAATCCGCCGCGCACGCGCGCCATTCCGCCTCGCGCGGACCAGCCCCGGCGATGTCGAGGGTCGCGCCTTCGGTTTCCTTCACTGCGCGTATCGCAGTCGTAAGGTCGTAGCCTCTGCCGAAGTTACCCGCGTAGACGAGGGAGAGGCGTGGTTTGCCGCGCGTCGCGTGTGGTTCTTCGTTCGTTGGGAGTGAGACGCCGTGGTAGAAGCGGCGGTAGGATTTCGCTCCGCGGGAAAGGGCGATCTTGCCATAGGCGTCGCAGACTCCGGTAACGAGGTCCGCGCCGCGGTACGCGCGCCTTGCGGCTGCGTGGAGGGGGTAAAGCGGAATTGCGCCGAGGAAGCGGACCGGCTTTGGGAGAAGCCTGTAGAACGTCTCCGGCCAGGCGTCCATGACATCCGCAACGATTTTCGCGCCGAACTCGCGCTTCATCGCGATCGCGGCGTCCGCAGTCGAGAGCGGCGGCATGGAGAACACGACGACGTCCGGCGCGCCGTTCTCCTTCGCGTCGGCCCGTGCGTCGGCGAGCCACTGCTTGGCGTATGCGGCGTGGCTGCGGATTCTGGCGAACGAGACGTTCGACGGATACGGCATGGTCCTGACGAACTTGACGCGGAAGGGCGCGGCGAGCTGCGTCGTGAGACGACGCGGGGTCTTCGTCGCGTGGGAGAAGTCGCTGGTCCAGAGCGTGACGCGGTGTCCCGCCTTCGCGAACGCCTCGGCCATGAGCCAGTAGCGCTGCGGACGGTATCCCTCGGTCGGGAGGTTGTCGAACGGATTTTCTATCCAGACTGTCATTGGCGGGTATTATATCAAACTTTCGGCGTGCTGCTTGCGCCACGCGGCGGGGGTGAGTCCGGCGGCGCGGCGGAAGGTGCGGATGAAGAACGAGGCGTGGCAGTATCCGCAGCGCTCCGCGATCTCGGAGAGCGGCAGGTCCGTTCCGGAGAGCAGTTTCTGCGCAAGGGCGATTCTGCGTCGCGCGATCTCGGCTCCGGCGCTGCGTCCGAGCCGCGCCGAGAAGAGGCGGTCTAGCCTGATGCGCGGCATGCCGAGGGCGGAGGCGATCTGCGCGGCGCCGAGCGGACGCGAGAGGTTGCGCGTGATGTAGTCGATTGCGGGCTGGAGCAGCGGATCGTTCACCGCGAAGGTGTCCGTCGACTCGCGCGTCACGACGCCGCGCGGCTTGACGCGCACGAGCTGGCGCTCGACGGATCCGCCGCACATTAGCCGCTCGAGCGTCGCGGCCGCGGCGTATCCGACGCGCTCGTGGTCGTGCGCAATCGACGAGAGGTTCACGCTCTGGTGCTCGCAGATCACCTTGTTGTCGTCCACTCCGAGAATCGCGACCTCCTCCGGGACCTTCAGTTCGAGCTTTCTGCAGGCGTTCAGGACATGCGTTGCGTCGTAGTCGTTCCAGGCGAAGACGGCGAGCGGCTTAGGGGCGTCCGCAAGCCTGCCCGCGAGCCACGAACCCATGCGCTTCCAGTCCTCTATTTGCCCCTTCGCCTCGTCCGGCCACAGCCACAGCATTGGCGGCTCGCCTTTCCAGGCCGCCCTGAAGCCCTCGATTCGCAGGTCGTGGGTGTGGTTGTGGCGCAGGGAGAAGAAGGCGGCGTGGCGGAAGTCGCGCGCGTTGAAGTGCTCCGCCGCGAGCCTGCCGATGGCGGGGTTGTCTCCGGCGACACGCGTGAGCGGAACCTGCGGCTGGTCCTCGAGAAGGTCGACGACGGGAATGCGCTTCCGGCGCATTTTCGCGACGAAGCGCTTGAGCTCGGGAATGTCCTCGAGCATCACAAGCACGCCGTCTCCCTCCCAGTCCCACGGCGGAAGGCGGCGGCTCTCCGTGCGGATGTGCCATCCGCGCTCGCCTGCGAGGCGCGCGATGCCCTGGAACCTGTGGGGAGGGTCGGGGCTTACGAGGACAAGTACTTCATGGTTTTCCATCAACGATATTCTATCAAAAATCCCTCTGATTGAATAGTGCAATCGTATGAATAACCTTTGCTATATCGTGTCATCGGCGCAAGTGATAGAATAGGCGGCGAAGAATTTCAAAAAGAAAGGTCAAACGCAATGTCTGAAAGTCTGAACGTGAAAGCCGCCGGATCCTGCATGTGGGACGCGGCGTCGCTTGGTGAAATAATGCTCCGCCTCGATCCGGGCGACGGGCGAATCCACACGGCCCGCGAGTTCAGGGCGTGGGAGGGCGGCGGGGAGTACAACGTCGTGCGCGGGCTCCGCCGCTGCTTCGGCCTCAAGACGACTGCGGTGACCGCGTTCGCCGACAATCCGGTCGGGCGCCTCGTCGAGGACTTCATGCTCCAGGGCGGAGTGGACACGAGCCACGTGAAGTGGGTTCCGTACGACGGAATCGGGCGCACGGTGCGCAACGGGCTCAACTTCGTCGAGCGCGGATTCGGGTGCCGCGGCGCGCGCAGCTGCGCGGACCGCGGGCTTACGGCGGTGAGCCAGCTCAAGCCCGGCGACGTCGACTGGGAGCAGCTCTTCGGCAAGGAGGGCGTGAGGTGGTTTCACACCGGCGGCATATTCGCTGCGCTTTCCGAGACGACGGCGGATGTCGTCATCGAGGCGCTCAAGGCGGCGAAGAAGCACGGAACGGTCACGAGCTACGACCTCAACTACCGCGCGTCGCTTTGGAAGTCCATCGGCGGACAGGCCAAGGCGCAGGAGGTCAACAAGGAGATCGCGAAGTACGTCGACGTGATGATCGGCAACGAGGAGGATTTCACCGCGGCGCTCGGAATCGAGGTCGAGGGAGTCGACAAGAACCTCACGACTCTTCCGATCGACGGATTCCGCAAGATGATCGAGAAGGCGGTCACCATCTATCCGAACTTCAAGGCGGTCGCGACGACGCTCCGCTCCGTGAAGTCCGCGACGGTCAACGACTGGTCCGCTATCTGCTGGTACAAGGGCGAGCTCCATCAGTCGATTCAGCGTCCGGGACTCGAGATCTACGACCGCGTAGGCGGAGGCGACTCGTTCGCGTCTGGACTCATCTACGGCTTCATGACGTTCGACGACGCCGAAAAGGCTGTCAACTACGGTGCAGCGCACGGTGCGCTCGCGATGACGACGCCCGGCGACACCTCGATGGCGACGAAGGCCGACGTCGAGAAGCTCGTTGGCGGCGGCTCCGCGCGAGTCGACCGCTAACCTTCAACCTTTAACCCTTAACGACATAAAACCATGGACATGATCAAGACTCTTGGCGACGCGGGAATCATCCCCGTCATTGTTATCGAAGACCTAGACAAGGCTGTTCCGCTTGCGAACGCGCTCGTGAAGGGCGGGCTGCCAGTCCTCGAGGTGACGTTCCGCACGTCGTGCGCGGCGGAGGCGATCGCGAAGATCAAGGCGGAGGTTCCGGGCGCGATTCTCATTGCGGGCACGGTTCTCACGCTCAAGCAGCTTGTCGCCGCGAAGGAGTCGGGAGCGGAGGCGTGTGTAGCGCCCGGCTTCGACCCGGCGATCGTCAAGGCCGCGAACGAACTCGGGATTCCGTTCTGCCCCGGTGTCGCGACGGCGAGCGAACTCAGCCAGGCGCTTGCTCTCGGATGCAAGATGGTGAAGTTCTTCCCCGCGGAGTCGGCGGGAGGAGTTAAGTACATCAAGGACCTCCTTGGTGCGTTCCGCTGGACAGGCGTCAAGTTCATGCCCACGGGCGGGGTGAAGCTTTCCAACGTCGCGGACTATCTTTCCGTCAAGGAGATCATCTGCTGCGGAGGAACGTGGATCGCCCCGAAGGACGCAATCGCGTCCGGAGACTGGGCGGCGATCAAGAAGCTCGCGTCCGACGCGGCGGCGCTTGCGAAGCAGATCCGCGGCTGATGTGCCGCGCTTGTCGCATCCGCGCTTCGCGGTGACCTAGGTGGGTGTCATCTCTCTTCGGAGGGCGTGGAACTCGTCTAGGTTCATGCTGACGTCAAGTGCAATTTTCTGGGTAAATTACACAAAAAAATTATTTTAACTTACCCCCTTGCGCGGTTGGCACGGAATTTGCTATAATATCCGCTCATTCGACCACTCAAAAGAGTAAAAAAACACATGAAAGTACGTAGTTCCGTTCGTCGCATTTGCGAGAACTGCCGCATCGTTCGCCGCAAGGGCGTGGTGCGCGTGATCTGCACAAACCCGCGCCACAAGCAGCGCCAGGGATAAGAAAGAGGTAAACAAAACTATGCCTAGACTGATGGGTGTGGATATTCCGGGCAAGAAGCACATTCGCTTCGCGCTCCGCTATATTCACGGAATTGGGCCGAAGCGCGCCGATGACGTGCTTGCGGCGGTCAACGTCGACCCGATGAAGAAGGCCGACGACGTTACTCAGGACGAGATCCACGCGATCACGACTTTCATCCAGGACCACTACCGTGTCGAGGGTGATCTCCGCCGCGAGGTTTCGCAGAACATCCGCCGTCTGATCCAGATCGGTTCTTACCGCGGAACACGTCACAAGAAGGGGCTTCCCGTGCGCGGCCAGCGCACCAAGACGAACGCTCGCACCCGCAAGGGCGGCAAGCGCGTCTCGATCGCGATGCCCAAGCAGGCCGGCCGGTAAGGGGGTAACTTAAGATGGCAGAAGAAATCAAGAAGGAAGCCGCTCCGGCCGAGGCACCCGTCTCCGCTCCTGCGGCCGAGGGCGCCGAGGGCGATGCTGTCGCCAAGGCGAAGAAGAGCGGCAAGTCGATTCCCGCTGGAATCGCGTTCATCCGCTCCACTTTCAACAACACTCAGGTCTCCATCGCCGATGCGCGCGGCGGCGTGATCTCGTGGAGCTCGGCCGGCAAGGCGGGCTTCAAGGGCAGCCGCAAGTCCACGGCGTTTGCCGCGACGATGGTCGCTCAGGACGCCGCGAGGGTCGCGGTCGCGAAGGGCATGCACGAGTGCGAAGTCAGGATGCAGGGCGCTGGAGCCGGCCGCGAGAGCGCGGTCCGCGCGATCCAGGCGGCTGGCATTCGCGTCACTCAGATCACGGACACCACGCCGGTTCCGCACAACGGCTGCCGTGCCCGCAAGCGCAGGAGGGTCTAATCATGGGTCGTTACACTGGTCCTAAGAGCAAGGTTTCGCGTCGCTTCGGCGAGGCGGTATTCGGTCCGGACAAGGTGCTCGAGAAGCGCACCAATCCGCCCGGACAGCATGGTCCCAACAAGCGTCGCGGCAAGAAGATGTCCGAATACGGCATCCAGCTCCGCGAGAAGCAGAAGGCGAAGGCCATCTACGGCATGCGCGAGAAGCAGTTCCGTCTCTTCTTCGACCGTTCGAAGGCGAAGGAAGGCGTTACCGGCGACGTCATGCTCGCGATGTGCGAGTGCCGTCTCGACAACATCGTCTACCGTCTCGGCCTCGCGCCGTCCCGTGCAGGCGCCCGTCAGCTCGTCACGCACCGCCACGTCACTCTCAACGGCAAGGTCTGCAACGTTCCGAGCGCGATCGTCCGTCCGGGCGACGTCGTCTCGATGCGCGAGAAGGACCGCGGCATGATCGCCGTGATCGACTCGCTCGAGCGTCAGAAGACCGCGCTGGTCGACTGGCTTAGCTGGGATGCTCCCACGATGCAGGGCACGCTTCTTTCCGTTCCCGAGCGCTCGCAGATACCCGAGAACCTCGAGATGCAGCTCATCGTCGAATTCTTCTCGCGTTAACAGTCAGTACAGCCTTTCAAAAGGGAGGTAAAACATGCCAATCCGTTTGAGCCGTTTCGAAATGCCCAAGGGCGTCCAGAAGGACGAATCCACCGCAACCGCTACATACACGCGGTTCACGGCGGAGCCTTTCGAGATCGGCTACGCCCGCACGATCGGCAACTCTCTGAGGCGCGTCCTTCTCTCGTCCATCGAGGGCGCCGCGATATGCGCGGTGAAGATCAAGGGCGTGAGCCACGAGTTCTGCACGATCAAGGGCTGTGCGGAGGATGTCACCGACATCATCCTCAACCTGAAGCGTGTGCAAATCAAGACCTACTCCCGCGATCCGCAGACGATCACCCTCAAGGCCAAGGGGCCCTGCACGGTGACCGCCGGCGACTTTGCCGCCGAGAACAACGTCCAGGTGCTGAATCCCCGCCAGGAGATCTGCACGCTCGACGTCGACGGCACGCTGGAGATGGAGTGCGACGTCCGCACCGGCCGCGGCTTCTGCCTCGCAGAGGGGAACAAGAAGCCCGACCAGGAGATCGGCAAGATTGCCATCGACTCGATCTTCTCGCCCGTAACGCGCGTCAACTTCCTCGTCGAGAACACCCGTGTCGGTCAGCGCACCGACTACGAGAAGCTCGTTCTCGACGTCTGGACCGACGGCCGCATCGAGCCTGAAGACGCCCTCAAGACCGCGGGCGCTGTCCTTCGCCGCCACCTCGACGTGTTCGTCGACTACGCCGGCGAGGAGACGCTCGAGTTCGAGGACACCGAGAAGAAGGACGCCGACGAGCGCGAGCGCCTCAGGAAGCTGCTCAACATGTCCGTCAACGAGATCGAGCTTTCCGTCCGCGCGGCGAACTGCCTCAACAACGCGAACATCTCGACCGTCGGCGAGCTTGCCTCGAAGACGGAGGCCGACATGCTCAAGTACCGCAACTTCGGCAAGAAGTCGCTTACCGAGATCAAGGCGAAGCTCGTCCAGCTGGGCCTGAGCCTCGGCTACAAGTTCGACGCCGATCTGCTCGAGAGCAAGAAGTAACAATTGAATGCCCGGTCCGAAAGCGGGCCGGGCGAAGGGTTTAAAACTATGCGTCACCAGAGAGTCATGAAGAAGTTCGGGCGCTCCATGGAGCATCGCCAGATGCTCATGAAGAGCCTCGTCACCAACCTTATCCTCGCAGAGTCCATCAAGACGACCCTGCCGAAGGCCAAGGAAGCGCGCAAGGACGCCGACAGGGCAGTCACGATCGCCAAGAGGGGCGATCTCGCGGCCCGCCGTCTCGTCGCCAGCCGCATCCTCGACCCCAAGGCCGTCCAGAAGCTCTTCGACAAGATCGCCCCCGCGATGAAGGATCGCAAGGGCGGCTACACCCGCATCGTCAAGCTCGGCACCCGCAAGGGCGACGGAGCGGAGACGTGCATCCTGCAGTGGACCTGCGCGGCGGAACTTTCCGCTCCCGCAGCCGAAGAGCCGGCGAAGGAGGTGAAGTGATATGGCAATCGTCCTCAAGCTGAAGAAGGGCGAGTCCGTCGAGCGCGGCCTCAAGCGCATGAAGAAGATCCTGGACAAGGAGGGTCTCCTCAAGACCATCCGCGACCAGCGCTACTTCGAGAAGCCTTGCGTCAAGGCCCGCAAGAAATCGCAGCGCGCGCGCATTCGCAACCGCTCGCGCCGCGGACGCATGGAGCTCAACTAAAGAGTCTCCGCGTCATCACGCAAAGAACCGGATCCCCTCGGGGTCCGGCTCTTTTTTTCCCTACGGCATGCCTAGTGCGTGGACGCCGACGGCTATTTTGTGGTATAATCTTCATATAAGTAACCAAAGGAGGTCCTATATAATGTCAAAGGCATCGTTCAAGGTAGTCGATTTCGGCGTTACAAAATACGGCGATAAGGCGAAGAAGTTCATTCTCAAGGGCGCTGGCGGCGTCGTTCTCGAAGTGAGCGACTACGGCGGCAAGGTCGTCAGGCTCTTCACTCCCGACAGGGACGGCAAGCTGAAGGACGTGGTCGTCGGCTTTGATTCGCCTGCCGGATGGGACAACGGCGATCCCTACTGGGGTGCGCTCATCGGCCGCTACGGCAACCGCATCGCGAAGGGCCAGTTCAAGATGGACGGCAAGACCTACAAGCTGCCCGCGCTCAACAACGCTCCCGCCGGCATCGGCTGCAACCTCCACGGCGGAGCGCGCGGATGGGACGCGTACGTCTGGGGCGCGAAGCCGTTCGTCAAGGGCGACAACGTCGGCGTCGTCTTCACGCACACGTCTCCCGACGGAGACGAGGGCTTCCCGGGCAAGGTCGAGATCAAGGTCACCTACACGCTTACGGCGAAGAACGTCTGGCGCGTCGACTACGAGGCGGTGCCCGACAAGAAGACGCCCATCAACATGACGCAGCACGTCTACTTCAACTTCAAGGGCGAGTCGGGCGGAACTATCGAGGACCACATCCTCAAGATCCCCGCCTCCAAGACGACGCCCACCGACGCGGGGCAAATTCCGACCGGCAAGCTCGCCAAGGTCGACGGAACGCCGTTCGACTTCAGGAAGGGCATGCGCATCGGCGAGCACATCAACGACAAGAACGAGCAGCTCGAGTTCGGACGCGGCTACGACCACAACTGGGTGCTCGACAAGGGCGAGATGGCGCTCGGCAAGAAGGCCCGCGGCAAGATGAACTTCGCCGCCGAGCTTTTCTGTCCGCTCAACGGACGCTTCGTGAAGATCTACACGACCGAGCCGTGCATCCAGATGTATTCGGCTAACTGGGCGGACTACAACCAGACGGCGAAGGGCGGCGAGCATCTGTCGTTCCGCTGCGGCTGCGCGCTCGAGACTCAGCACGCGCCCGACTCCCCGAACCAGCCCAAGTGGCCGACGACGTTCATTGCCGCGGGCGAGAAGTACAAGACCACTACGGAGTTCCGCTTCGGTGCCCGATAAAAAGACGACGTTCACCTACGAGCTGACGAACGACCAGCAGGAACTCCTGCTGGGCGTCATGCTCGGAGGCAACTACCGCAAGCGCGAGGTTCCGTACTCTCTCTGGTCCATCGAGGGCGACCACTTCAACGCGACGCTCTACGAGAAGGAGAAGCACGGGAAGCGCAAGCTGTGCATCCAGGGCTCGGGCGCGGAGGATTTCGTCCTCTTCGTCCTCGAGCCCAGGGTGTTGGGCGCGGCGACGCTTGGGTACGAGACGATTCTCAATCCCGAACTTGTCGCGCCGCACGCCGGAAGCGACGAGTCCGGGAAGGGCGACTACTTCGGCCCGCTCGTCGTCTGCTGCGCGTATACGGACGAGGCTCTGTCCGAAAAGATGCAGGAGATGGGCGTAAAGGACTGCAAGCAGATGTCCGACAAGTCCGTCTTGACTGCGGGCGCGAAGCTGCGCGCGCTGCTCGGTCCGACCGGCTACGCCGTCGTGAAGCTCGGACCCGCCGCGTACAACAGGCTCTACGCGAAGATAAAGAACATCAACCGCATGCTCGCGTGGGCGCACGGAACGGCGATCGAGGAGCTCCTCGAAAAGCGACAGTCGTGTCCGCGCGTCGTCGTCGACCAGTTTGCGCCGACGGAGTCTACGATTCTCCGCGCCCTCAAGACGCGCGGCAAGTCGGTGAAGGTCGAGCAGCGCCACAAGGCGGAGAGCGACATCGCGGTCGCCGCGGCTTCCGTCATCGCGCGCGAGATATTTCTGCGCGACATTGCGAAGATGAGCGAGGAAGTGTTTGGCCCTCCGGCCGAGGATCGTCCGAACGTCCCCGCCGGATCGAGCGATCCGCGCGTCCGGGAGCTTGCGGAGGAGATGGTCAGGAAGAACGGACCCGTCTGGCTGATGAACCACGCGAAGGCGCATTTCCAGACCACCGACAAGGTGCTGGCGGCGTGCGGCAAGTCGCGCGAGGACCTTCCGCCGGAGGGCCAGGTCGTTTCCGCCTCAAGGCTGGCATCCGCCGACGGGAAAACCGCATAGCGGCATTGGCACGGCGATTGCTCGTTTTATGGTATAATATCCAAAAAGAATTTAACAGTCACCAGTAGTAATCCTAAGGGAGAATGGATGAAAGCGAAACTGACGGTAACGGTCAACGAGCAGACAAAGGCGTACGCGCTGCCTGAGCAGGGCGTGAAGATCGGGCGAGATCCGGGGCAGTGTCAGCTGGCGCTGAAGGACCCCGACGTCTCGTCGCTTCATGCGTTCATCTGCTGCAAGGGCGGGACCTGGATGCTTCAGGACCTCGGCTCGACCAACGGCACCTTCGTGAACGGCGAAAAGATCACCACCGTCGGCCTCAAGAGCGGAGACCGCATCCGCTTCGGCGAGAGCGTCAACGCCAAGATCGAGCTCGAGGAGCCGAAGAAGGAGGTCGTCGCGCCGCCGAAGGAGGAGCCCGCGCCGGTTGCGGAGAAGCGCGAGATCAAGGTCGACAACACGCCGCCGCCGGAGATGAGCGCGGACGACGTGGAGCTCATCAGGCTGCTCAACGAGAAGTTCACGCTCGCGAAGGAGAACCTCTCGCAGGTCGTCATCGGACAGATGGACGTCATCGAGCTCGTCCTTACCGCGATCTTCGCGCGCGGCCACGTGCTGCTCATGGGCGTGCCCGGGCTCGCGAAGACGCTCCTCATCTCGACTCTCTCCCAGGTGCTGGACCTCAAGTTCAAGCGCGTGCAGTTCACGCCGGACCTCATGCCGTCCGACATAACGGGAACGGACGTCCTCGAGGAGGACAAGGAGTCCGGCACCCGCAGGTTCCGCTTCGTCGAGGGTCCGGTCTTCACGAACATGCTTCTGGCGGACGAGATCAACCGCACGCCTCCGAAGACGCAGGCCGCGCTGCTCGAAGCGATGCAGGAGCACCACATCACGGTCGGCACGAAGACGTATGCGCTTCCGGAGCCGTTCTTCGTCATGGCGACGCAGAACCCGATCGAGCAGGAGGGAACCTATCCGCTGCCCGAGGCGCAGATGGACCGCTTCCTCTTCAACATCATCGTGAAGTATCCGTCTGCGGAGGACGAGGAGACGATCATCCGCAACGTGACGTCCAGCCGCAAAGTGAAGCTCGAGAAGGTTCTGGACGGCGAGACGGTGCAGAAGCTGCAGGACGTCGTGAAGCGCGTTCCCGTCGCGCCGCACGTCATCCAGTACGCGGCGACGCTGGCCAGGATGTCGCGTCCGAAGGAGCCGGGCGCGCCCGACTTCGTGAAGGAGCTCGTCGGCTGGGGCGCGGGTCCGCGCGCGGGCATCTCGCTCATCACGGCGGCGAAGGCGTGGGCGATCCTCCACGGACGCCACCACTGCACGATGAAGGACGTGGAGTCCGTAGCGATGCCCGTGCTGCGCCACCGCGTGATCACGACGTTCGCGGCCGAGGCCGCAGGCGTGACGTCCGACGACCTTGTCAACATGATGCTCAAGGAACTCAAGCCAACGCTGGACCTTGAGATATAAGGCGGTTTAGGAACAATCAAATCAGGAGGTAGATACAATGAAGCAGGGATGGCGCTGGTACGGTGACGCGGATGCGATCACGCTGAAGGAGATCAGGCAGGCGGGCGTGACGGACATCGTCGCGGCGCTCTACGAGAGGAAACCGGGCGAGGTGTGGCCGGTCGCGGAGATAAAGGCGCGCGCGAAGAAGGTGAAGGACGCCGGCATGACCTGGAGCGTCGTCGAGAGCGTGCCGATTCACGAGGACATCAAGAAGCACACGGGGAACTACCTCAAGTACGTCGAGAACTACAAGAAGACGCTCCGCAACCTCGCGAAGTGCGGCATCAAGACGGTATGCTACAACTTCATGCCCGTCCTCGACTGGACTCGCTCGAACCTCACATATGCGCTTGCCGACGGCTCGACGTGCCTTGAGTACAACGAGTACGAGCTTGCGGGCTTCGATATGTTCTACCTGAAGCGCCCCGGCGCGGAGAAGGAATACGACGCGAAGACAAAGTCGCGCGCCAAGAAGGTCTGGGCGAAGCTCGACAAGAAGGGCAGGAAGCGCGTGGCGGATTCCGTCCTGTGCGGACTTCCCGGAACGGTCGACGACCTGACGCCGGAGGAGTTCCTCGCGCAGCTCAAGACCTACGACGGCATCGACGACGCGAAGCTCCGCGAGAACATGTACTGGTTCCTCAACGAGATATCGCCTGTCCTCGAGGAGACGGGCGTCGACATGTGCATCCATCCGGACGATCCGCCGCATCCGATCTTCGGGCTCCCGCGCATCCTCTCGAACGCCAAGGACATTGCCGAGATGTACAGGAAGTGTCCGTCGAAGCACGTCGGCCTCACGCTCTGCACGGGCAGCCTCGGAGGCGATCCGAAGAACGACGCCGTCGAGATCATGAAGAAGTTCGGCAAGCGCGTCTTCTTCTGCCACTTCCGCAACCTCGAGTACACCGACGACAAGGTTTTCCACGAGTCGCAGTGCCATCTCTGCGGGCAGACGAACATCCCGAAGCTCTTCGAGGAGTTCCTCAAGGAAGAGAAGCGCCGCGGAAGCGGAATCGTCGTGCGTCCCGACCACGGGCGTTACCTTGAGATCGACCGCGAGCTCGCGGAGCTGAAGGGCAAGGACTGCTACTGCGGCTACAGCTATGGCGGCAGGCTCATCGGCCTCGCCGAGCTGCGCGGACTGGAAATCGGTCTCAAGTACGCAAAGAAGGGACTGTGAACACAATGCTGAAGTATCTTTTTGCAGCGGCAGTAGCCGCCGGAATGTCCGTGGCCGCCTTCGCGGCCGCGCGCCCGGTCGCGCAGTGGGACGTCATACCGTACCAGCGCGTCTCCGAGCCGTTCAAGGCCGGAGTCGTCGCGTTCTACGACAAGCCGTTCCACGTCGACTTCTTCGTCAACGGGAAGAAGGTCTCCAGCGCGGACAAAAAGTCGATGAACGACCGCACCAAGACCGAGGAGCACTGGTTCGTCCTCGATCCTGCCAAGTTCAGCGCAGAGGATCTGAAGGACCGTGTCCTGAAGCTCGGCGCGAAGGCTGTGGCGGACGACGGAACGAGCTATAGGATTCCGGACATCGTCCTATACTGGGACGGCGACGGCAAGACCGGCTCAAAGAAGGTCGTCTGGGTCGACCCGAAGGACGGCATCGACTTTTCCGTCGGCACGAAGGAGAAGCCGGTGAAGACGCTGCGCCAGGCCGTGAAGGTCGCGGGTGACGGCGGAACCGTCTGCCTGCTCCGCGCCGGGATGTATCAGGCCGAGCGCATCGGCGGCGGAAGCAGCCGCAAGTACTGGACAACCATCATCCCGGCCGAGGGTCTCAAGCGCAAGGACATCCACATCAAGGGCGGGCGCACCGGATGCGACAAGCTGCACTTCAAGGACGTCACGATCTTCAGCGACATCACGTCCGGAGTCAGCTACGCGCTCGGTGGAGTCGATGAGAATTCCGTGTGCTGGCTCGAGGGATGCCTCGTTAGGGACAAGGGCGGACGCTCCGCGGGGCGCAGCTATACCTTCGGAAACAAGATGACGGGGTATGTCACAGGCGGCGTCACGATGGAAATGGGCGACGGCCCTCGCGGCAAAATCGTGAGGGGGCATCTCATCAAGAACATCTCCGGCGACGCGTTCACCGGCGAGGACTGCCTCGCGGTCAACTGCAAGCTGGACGACGTTGACTGCACGGGCGTTATGGACGAGCCCGCGTTCCATCGTTCGCAGGGAATCCAGGGCGCATGGACGCACGACGTCATCCTCGCGAACATAACCGCCACGCAGTGCGGCTGCAACGGCTTCATCGGCCTCAAGCTCCGCGACTCCGCGTTCTCCAACATCACCCTCGAAACGACTGGGCCCGAGCGCCGCTTCATCTCGCGCTACGCGTGGGAGATGGAGAACGTCTGGTTCGACCACGTCAATGTGACTGGGCAGGAATGGGTCTGGTTCAAGGCCACGAACAACAACGGAAACTACACGCCGATCGACGTCAGGGTGACCGACTGCTCCTTCCAGCTTCCGCAACCTCCAAAGGACTGAAGACATGAACGAGACGATGGGGACGATAATATGCGCGCTCGGCGGCATCGCCGGCGCGACCTTCGCGCTGCCTTTCCGCGGCATCAAGGGGATGAAGTACGAGTCCTACTGGATGGTGTATGCCGTCTTCGGACTCGTCCTCTTCCCTCTCGCGCTCGCGCTCGCGACGTGTCCTGACTTCTTCGGCATACTTGGCGGGGCGGACAAGTCCGTGGTCGCGCGCTGCATCGGCTTCGGCGCGCTGTGGGGCCTCGGCGGACTTACCTGGGGGCTCATGATCCGCTACCTCGGCATAGGTCTCGGCCTTGCCATCGGGTGCGGACTCTGCTCCGCGACGGGCACGCTCATTCCGCCGATCGTGACAGGTCACGCTTCCGACCTCGTCAAGGACACCCCGGCGATCGTCACTCTCGCGTCCGTCGTCGTGTCGCTCGTCGGCATCGTCCTAGTCGGTCTCGCCGGCAAGCTCAAGGAGGGCGAGCTCGACGAGGAGGCGAAGAAGAAGGCCGTCGCGGAATTCGACTTCAAGAAGGGCATGATGGTCGCCGTGTTCTCGGGAATCGCTTCCGCCGGCATGAACTTCGGCCTCCAGGGCGGCGCGTCGCTCGAGCAGGCCGCGGCGCAGGCGGGAGTCGACTCGAAGTGGATCGGCATGCCCGTTCTCGTCGTTGTTCTTTGGGGCGGATTCGCCGTCAACGTCATCTGGTGCCTCTGGCAGAACGCTAAGAACAAGTCGTTTGGCGACTATGCGAAGCCCGGCCTCGGCTGGGCGCTCGCTGGGCTCGCCGGCGTCATCTGGGCGATGCAGTTCGCGTGCCAGAAGATCGGCGAACCCGCGATGGGCGACATGCGCTACATCTCGTTCGCGATCGTCATGGGAAGCTGCGTGCTCTTCTCCTCGCTCCTCGGCGTTGCGCTCGGGGAATGGAAGGGTACCGGCG